>ERZ1673740.403-NODE-403-length-51785-cov-180.797796_pt1 | contig 51785 bp, 45 predicted proteins | sample MGYA00580221_ERZ1673740 | MGnify/ENA primary metagenome ERZ1673740 (study PRJEB41218, sample SAMN15661786) | gut metagenome | host: Homo sapiens | place: Canada: London | collected 2015-08-20/2019-03-30 | study: EMG produced TPA metagenomics assembly of...
ACAAGCCCATTGGCAGAATTAAGTATGCACTAAATTAATTCCGCCAACAGGTATATGAAAAGAAATCTTATGTACGCTGCACTCTTGGCTGCAGCATTAATGGTGTCTTGCAATGGCAAGAACACCGCACAGAACGAAGCGAACACCGATTCGACAAGCGTAACTGACACAACATCCAGCGTAGACCTCGATCTCGCTGCCGTTGCCGGCACATACGAGGGCACACTGCCTGCAGCCGACTGCCCGGGCATCAAGACCGTGCTCACTATCAACGCCGACAGCACATATCAGCTGCAGCAGGACTATATCGACCGCAAGGATGGTCACGACGAGGCAAGCGGCGTGCTGGAGGTTCTCGATGGCAACGTACTGATGCTTGTTCGTCCGTCGAGCGGCGAGCACACCTTCTACAAGGTTAAGGACAACAGCAGCGTAATTATGACCGACTCGCTCGGCAATGAGCCTGAGGGCGAAACAGCCAAACTGTATGTGCTGACAAAGAAGTAAGCCGAACGTATGAATATACTCGAACTATCACAGACTCGCTTCTCGGCACGCAAATATACCGACGAGCCGATAAGCGACGACGACTTAGCATACATCCTCGAGTGCGTCCGACTGGCTCCGTCGGCTGTCAACCGTCAGCCGTGGAAATTTGTCGTTGTGCGCAGCAAGGAGGCTAAGGAACAGCTCTGGCAGGCATACGACCGCGAGTGGTTCCGCACTGCTCCGCTCTACATCGTGTGCATGAAGAACAACAGCGAGTGCTGGACACGCCGCTACGACGACAAGCAGCACGGCGACATCGACGTGGCTATCGCTACCGAGCATCTGTGCCTCGCCGCAACGGAGCGCAACCTCGGCACTTGCTGGGTGTGCAACTACGACACCGACGTAATGAGCCGTCTCTTCCCCTCTGCCGACTTCGAGGCTGTGGCTATCATCCCCGTCGGACATATCGCCGAGGATTGTCCGCGCACCGAAAAGAAGCGTAAGGCTATCGAAGAGATTGTTGAAGAAATCTGATTCTTCAAGAACAGCACGCTATAACAAGATTCATAATAAGACAAACATTTTGAACCTGGTAATAATACCGTTGGTTCAAAATGTTTGTTTTTTATTCTGGTTTATGGTTAAAGAATCCAATGAATTCATCAAAATCATCAATAATGCGATCTATATTAGGATTATTGCGGTTCACGATAAGAGCTATAAAGTTTACTGTATCTTCAGCGATAATGGAAGATACTTTAAGCACATACATCGTTATAAATACCAAACTCATAAGCTCCATTTTCCCAAATACTCTGGTTAACGTCAAAACAAATGCGATATTGCACTCCATAATCTGTATGGAATGCATATTCATTGCCGTTACTTCCAGTTTTCCATAATGCATATGGAGAAATAATATTCAAATGATTGAGATCAAGAATTTCCATATCGCGTTTCTACTTCTGCACGTAATTCTTTGAGTTCGTTTTCCGTCTTCTTCAACCATTCACGCTTTCTATCGCGCATTTTTATAAATGCAGCCATAGCTTCTTCACGACTATTGTATTTAACAGCTTGATATTTCATAAAACTCCTTTCGTATCTATATTGCACTACGCAAAGCTAACAATAAATTTCTTTATATCCAAACATTTACGAAGAAATCACAAAAAAAGAGTCCCTACTCCACTGCGGAATAGGGACTCTTTCTGTGTCTTATTCAATATGTGATTTCGGTCTGATTACATCATGCCGCCCATGCCAGGGTTGCCCATCGGCATAGCCGGAGCCTTCTCCTCTGGCTTGTCGCAGATGATACACTCGGTTGTGAGGAACATGCCTGCGATAGAAGCAGCGTTCTCAAGAGCTACGCGCTCCACCTTAGCCGGGTCGATGACACCTGCTGCGCGGAGGTCTTCGTAAGCGTCCTTGCGAGCGTTGTAGCCGAAGTCGCCTTCGCCCTCGCGAACCTTCTGAACGACAACAGCACCCTCGCCACCGGCGTTCTTCACAATCTGGCGAAGCGGCTCCTCGATAGCACGACGCACGATGTTGATACCTGTCTGCTCGTCAGCGTTCTCGCCCTTGAGCTCTGCAAGTTCCTTCTGAGCGCGGATGTATGTTGTGCCGCCACCAACGACAACGCCTTCCTCCATTGCTGCACGTGTAGCGCAGAGAGCGTCGTCAACGCGGTCCTTCTTCTCCTTCATCTCTACCTCGCTGTTAGCACCTACGTAGAGAACGGCTACGCCACCGGCGAGCTTTGCAAGACGCTCCTGCAACTTCTCCTTGTCATAAGCACTCTTTGTGTTTGCAATCTCGCTCTTGATCTGAGCAACACGGTCAGCGATGAGATTCTTCTGTCCGCAGCCGCCTACGATAGTGGTGTTGTCCTTAGAAACGGTAGCCTTCTCGCATGAACCGCAGAGGTCGAGTGTAGCCTTGTCGAGGCTCAAGCCCTTCTCCTCGCTGATTACAACGCCACCAGTCAGAGTAGCGATATCCTCGAGCATTGCCTTACGACGGTCGCCGAAGCCAGGAGCCTTCACAGCGCAAATCTTCAAGCCTGCACGCAGACGGTTCACAACGAGTGTGGTGAGTGCCTCAGAGTCTACGTCCTCAGCGATGATGAGCATCGGGCGTCCGCTCTCTGCAGCTGGCTGCAGGATAGGCAACAGGTCCTTAACGCTGCTGATCTTCTTATCGTAGATAAGGATGTACGGGTTGTCCATAACGCACTCCATCTTCTCAGAGTCGGTTACGAAGTAAGCACTCAGATAGCCGCGGTCGAACTGCATACCTTCTGTTACGCCGATGTTTGTGTCGCGGCTCTTGCTCTCCTCTATGGTGATAACGCCGTCCTTAGACACCTTGCGCATTGCGTCAGCCAGAAGCTTACCAATCTCTGGGTCGTTGTTAGCAGAAACGGTTGCTACCTGCTCAATCTTGTCGTAGTTGTCGCCAACGATCTCTGCGTTTGCCTTGATGTGTGCTACGACAGCAGCTACTGCCTTGTCGATACCACGCTTCAAGTCCATCGGGTTAGCACCTGCGGTTACGTTCTTCAAGCCCTCGGTTACGATAGCCTGAGTGAGGATTGTAGCGGTTGTTGTACCGTCGCCTGCGTCGTCGCCGGTCTTGCTTGCTACACTCTTAACAAGCTGTGCGCCAGTGTTCTCGAACTTGTCCTCGAGCTCCACTTCCTTAGCTACGGTCACACCGTCCTTTGTAATCTGCGGAGCACCGAACTTCTTCTCGATCACCACGTTGCGACCTTTCGGACCGAGTGTTACCTTTACTGCGTTAGCCAACTTGTCGACACCGTTCTTCAACAGGTCGCGTGCATCCATATTGTATTTAATATCTTTAGCCATTTCTTTAATTCTTAATTATTAGTTATTAATTTTTATTTCTGAACAACAGCGAGCACATCACTCTGACGCATGATGAGATACTTTGTGCCTTCAACCTCAAGCTCTGTACCAGAATACTTGCCGTAGAGCACTTCGTCACCTTCTTTCAGAACCATCTCCTCGTCCTTTGTGCCGTTACCTGCTGCAACGATTGTACCGTGCTGCGGTTTCTCTTTTGCTGTATCAGGAATGATGATTCCACCGACTTTTTCTTCTGCCTGTGCAGGGAGTACGAGTACTCTGTCTGCTAATGGTTTAATGTTCATAATTCTTATGCTTTAAGTTTTTATAATTACTATTGGTTGTTGCGACGGCTTATCTGCCGTCCGCTTTCGCTAAGGATATAGCCAAAAGCGTGCCAAAGCACTATCGAGTTACAGCACATGACAAATATGACAGACCAAGAGTGACAGAATTGACACATACAAACGTTCTTTTACTTTTTTACTCTTTTACTTTTTTACTCTTTTACTTTTTTATTACCTTTGCACGTTAGATTAAGCGACACCTCTAAATATATACTGTCACAAAGCAACAAGACAAACAAAAATAAATGAAAAAGTACATACTCGACCTTACGGTCAACAGCGTTGAAGCTCTGAGCGACAAGCACGTGCTCATCAAGCTCACCGACGACAAACCGCTGCCCGAGATGCTTCCGGGTCAGTTCGTAGAGGTGCGCGTAGACAATACGCCGTCTACATTCCTGCGCCGCCCCATCTCTATCAACAACGTGGATTACGACCACAACGAGCTTTGGCTCCTCGTGGCTGCCGTAGGCGACGGCACACGCCAGCTACAGAAGCTGCAGAAAGGCGACCGCCTCAACTGCGTGCTGCCACTCGGCAATTCGTTCACAATGCCTACAGACAGTACACAGAAGGTGCTACTCGTAGGTGGCGGCGTGGGCGTGGCTCCGCTGCTCTACTTCGGCAAGCGCATCAAGGCGATGGGCGGCGAACCGACGTTCCTGCTCGGCGCACGCTCGGCTAAGGACGTGCTGGAGCGCGAACTCTTCGAGCAGGTAGGACGCGTGCTCATCACCACCGAGGACGGATCCGAAGGCGAAAAAGGCTTCGTAACCAACCACTCCGTACTGGCTCAGGAGCACTTCGACCGCATCTCTACCTGCGGACCGAAGCCGATGATGATGGCTGTGGCTCGCTACGCCTTCAAGAACGACATTGAGTGCGAGGTATCGCTCGAGAACAAGATGGCGTGCGGCGTCGGAGCATGTCTTTGCTGCGTAGAGAAAACAGTGGAAGGCAACAAGTGTGTATGTAAGGAAGGTCCGGTAATGAATATAAAGAAACTGACATGGCAGATTTAAGTGTAAAGATTGGCGGTCTGAAACTGAAGAACCCCGTAATGACCGCATCGGGAACATTCGGATACGGTCTGGAGTTCGCCGACTTCGTGCCGCTCGAAGAGATTGGTGGCATCATCGTTAAGGGTACCACACTCAACCCACGCGAGGGCAACGACTATCCGCGCATGGCTGAGACACCGCAGGGCATGCTCAACTGCGTGGGCCTCCAGAACAAAGGTGTCGACTATTTCTGCCGCAACATCTATCCGCAGATCAAGGACATTGACACAAACATGATTGTCAACGTGAGCGGTTCGTCGCCAGACGACTACGCCGAGTGCGCTGCACGCATCAACGAATTAGAGAACATCCCGGCAATCGAGCTGAACATCTCCTGCCCTAACGTGAAGCAGGGCGGCATGGCTTTCGGCGTAACCACAACGGGTGCAGCCAGCGTGGTGCGTGCCGTACGCGAACGCTATAACAAACCCATCATCGTGAAGCTCTCGCCGAACGTGACCGACGTAACCGAGATTGCAAAAGCAGCAGAAGCAGAGGGTGCTGACAGCGTGTCGCTCATCAACACACTCATGGGCATGGCCATCGACATCGAGCGCCGCCGTCCGATGCTCAGCATCAACACCGGCGGACTGAGCGGTCCGGCTGTCAAGCCGGTTGCCGTGCGCATGGTATGGCAGGTGGCTAAGGCTGTGAAGATTCCGGTAGTAGGTCTTGGCGGCATCTGCACCGCAGAGGACGCCATCGAGTTCCTCATGGCAGGCGCAACAGCCATAGAGATTGGCACCGCCAACTTCCTCGACCCCGCCGTAACCATCAAGGTGCGCGACGGCATCAACAATTGGCTCGACAATCACGGTTGCTCTTCTGTAAGCGAGATTATCGGTGCATTGGAAGACTAATTTCTAAAGCCCTACTTCAGGGCTTCAGAAAGTTGAGATGGTGAGCCGTCAAGATGTCGACATCGCTACATCTGCAATGGCGAACTATTGACATTTACTATAAATATAAACGTAGCGGAGACCCTCCGCTACGTTTTTTGTATCTATACAAGTTCATGCTTAATCCGTAGTTTTTAGACGCAAAAACGATAAAAAGCGATTATAAATGTTAAATATCAGTACAAGAGCGCAATTCACGCCGTAGTTTCTTTACGGACAACACATTTTTATGTATCTTTGTTGACAAGATAATTAACTAATAAATATTGTCATGTTAACGAAATTCGCAGTTAAGAACTATAGAGGGTTTAAGAATCGTATCGAATGGGACTTGTCTCATCCAAGCAATTATACGTTCAATAATGAAGCTGTACGTAATGGCATTATAAAGAATGGCATTATCTACGGACCGAATGGAGCCGGTAAGTCGAATTTCGGATTGGCAATATTCGATATCGCAAACCATCTTTCTCACAAGTGGAAGAAGCCTGATTACTATCTTAACTATGCTTGTGCATCATGCCACAACGAGCCTGTTGAATTCGATTACACCTTTGCTTTCGACGGCCATGTGGTTGTATACAATTACAGTAAAGTGGCATCGGAACTTAAAGGCGATATTATTAGCGAAAAGCTGACTATTGACAACAAAGAAGTTCTTGTTAAAGACAAAAAAGAACTTGCAATTTCCGAAGATTTTGGCTTGACAGCCGTTGCCATCCAGAATCTTAAAGACAGTGCCAACAATATTTCTATAGTAAACTATCTGTTAGGTTCTGTACCATTTCCCAAAGACCATGCCTTGCTGCAACTCCGTGATTTCGTAGAGAATATGCTGTTCTTCAGAAGTCTCGATTATCGCGAATTCATTGGATTGAAAGAAGGTGGCAGCAACGTGGAAGAGTATATCGTAAAAAACAACCTTGCTAACGACTTTGCTGCTTATTTGAAAGAAGTAAGCGGTCAAGAGTATGAGTTTGCACCTAACACACAGGGCGATAACATTCTCTTCTGCATGATGAACGGTGTGAGAATTCCGTTCCAATGGGTTGCATCCACCGGCACAAGGAATCTGGAGTTGCAGTATTATTGGCTGAAAGAGATGGACAACGCTTCGTTCGTCTTCATCGACGAGTTTGATGCTTTCTACCATCACGAACTTTCCTATAAAATTTGCAAGCGATTGTTTGAAGGCAACAACCAGGTGTTCGTAACCACCCACGACACCTTCCTTCTTTCTAATGACTTGCTTCGTCCTGACTGCTTCTTTATTCTTAGAAACAACGAAATAAAGGCTATTTGTGACTTGACGAACAAGGAACTTCGTTTTGCTCATAATTTGGAGAAACTGTATCGAGGCGGAACTTTTGGCTTATGATTCTATTTATATTTGAAGGCGATGAGCGTGAGCCGCGCCTGTACGAAACCATAACTAGAGAGAATACGATGCCTACAGAGAAGCATGTTGTCAATCAGCTATCAATATTCGAAAGGCAGCTCTTACTCCATGTCAAACCTAACAGAAACGTTGCTGTATTAAACTCTTTTCCTCTTTTCATATACGAATATATGAAATAGAAGGTTGTTTATACAAAAAAAGTGAAGGCTACTATAAAGAATTGTTTAACATTTTATTGCTGTCCGCTAAAACTGATAAAAACCGATGGACGGAATTAGTTTCTTCTGTGAAAAACAGTCGAAATTCGACGAAAATCACATACTTCTGTCGAAAATTCGTCGTAATAGTTTTAAATTCGTCGTAATTCAACAGAATTCATAGCGAAAGCGACCAATTATTACAATAGCGGGCACCGTCAAAAAGCAAACCGAATAAAATCGGTCGATTCCTGTCGCTTATTGTTTGTTGAGCGTATTTCTTTGTAGTATTACTTATTGGGGTATAGTATTTTTGGCAAATTATCAACTTATACATTCTGCAGAATTGTGGAAATGTACTTGGCTTATGATAGGAATGTCTGTATTCCTTGTAATATTATTAGGGTATTGTGGATATCGAAAGTGGCTCTAGTAGTTTTGTAGTCTTGCTTTCTTTGTGTTCTTGTTTTTTAGTTAAAATGTTGAGTTTTACAAGGAAAATGTGAATTTTACAAGAATATTTTTGTATATTTGTTGAAATTTAAAGATTTACAAGAAATAGTAAATGTTCCAAGAAGATTAAATCAAGTTTTCTAAATAACAAGAAAGAAGGATACTCCTTCTTTCTTGCTAGAATTTTATGATATCTTTAATGATGTCTTCTTTGACACCAATTTCTTTCAGCATAAAAGCACGAATGATTTTTGTTAATTTATAAGCAACTTCTTCGTATTGGCTTTTATCAAAAGAATTCTCATCATTGGAATTCGGGTGAGTAATGTTGTTTCTGGTTTTTACTGCTTTTGTTGCAAAATCCTTGTTAAGTTCATCGGGTAGTAACCCCTTAAGGTTGTCTAACAATTTGCAAAAACGAGAATCAAGTTCCTTTCCTGTAGTATGAAGAAGCCAATTCTGTAAGTCCGTCTTATCTCTTTTGTCAAATACACTATCTGCCTTTTGTAAGATTTCTTGAACTCTTTTTGCCCGCTTACTTTTTGGGTTAACATTGCCATTCTCTCCTTTATACTCTTTAGTTATAGAGTCTATAAAAGAAATGTAGTTTCTTATTTGTGAAGCATGTGGAGAGTACCAGTTTAATGATGTTTCGTAAAAAGCATTTATAGCATCACTATACTTGTTGTACAATTCGTTCCACGCACTAAAAATTGCTAATATTTCTTCGTGTGTAAAGTCCATCAATTTGGTCTGAGGAGAAGATGCTTGCGGAATATCAATATACCGATAAGCATACTTTTCATTTACTTTGTAAAGGAATTTTCCTTGATTATAACAAGTGATATTTTCTGGCATAAATGTTCTATTTGTTAATAGGTATAGTAAAAAACAATATTTGTGCATCATCTCTAAACTTTCTTCAAAAGATGGATGTTTTCGAGGAAGTAATCGCAAAAATGCATGCTGTGTAATTCCTTGATTAATATTTTCTAAAGTACGGCTAAAACAGAAATAAATATCAATATTTATTTCTTCTGATTTTAGCAAGGTATAAGGTCTTGGCGGATAAAAATAAATGAGGTTCAAGTTCGGATCATTGATTTCATTCTCAATTTCTTTGAATCCTGATTCCATTATATTAGCTGCCCATTGATCGAGTAGGGGTGAGCCAAACCCTATAGCTCTTACGTTTTCAAATGAAAGAGTGTTGTTAAAAATAAACAACTTTTTGACTTCATATATATAATGCTTTAAATTATTACAAAAATGACTTGACTTTATACCTATTAAGCCTTGTAAAGCAATGCTCTCTGAGTATTCTTTGTCTTTTTGTTTATCATAAGAATATGCAGAACCATATAAGTAATCCAATTGCTCTGAATGGGCAATACCTTCCCCTTGAAAGCATAATTCTATAAAGATGTTTTGCTTGTCAAGGAATAAAGTACCATAATATTGTTTGCTTGGGTTATTTGGCTGGTACCATAATCCGATGTATCGTGATTCAAACTTAAAATCAAATCTATCTATCATGCCTTTACTGAATTAAGGATTAGTATATATATGTACCATGCCCTGCTTTAGGCATAGTATGGTACATACGTCATGAATTTCTTAGATACAATATCTGTATTAGCTGCCTTGATGAGACCTGCCTCTTGTGTATCAGCAATGATTCTTGAAGCGACAGATGATTGCGTCTTTTTGAGATTAAAACGTTCTCTGACAGATTGATTGTTCATACTCATGCCATCCTCGTTTACAAGGCAAGCATGCTGATAGCAAGCCTCTATCTTTTCTTCTTTTGTCATATCATTTAGTTCCTTGTGAGGGAACAGTGTAACTCTTGTACACATTTCCTCCTTTGCTATTCTAGCAGCAGGAAGGTGCATGGCTTCTATGGCGGCAACCGCTCTATCTATACCACTGCCACGTCGTTCACAAAAACCCAACAAAAACATTAGTTCTGCTAATTTCTCATTGCGAGAGTTTGGCGGCAAGTCTATCAGCCGATTGACATCGTTAAGTGGTGCACCAGGATTGGTTATGACAACACGATTTGAGAAAATCTCAATAGTTAGATTTATTCCAGAGATCCCGAAATCTTGATGTACCAAGGCATTAGCTGTGAACTCACGTATTGCAATTTGTGGGTATTCTGCAACATCTTTACGCTTGACTTCAATGCTTTCTATTGAGACATTTTTCATGATGAAGTCTATTAACCCCTCAAATCCGACAGCATATCCATATTGTCCGAACTGTTCTAGTAGGGTGTTGCGATTGTTGGTACCCACATACTTGCGTACAATGACTTTTCGGTTGCTGAGACCTTCAAAATCATTTAAGTTATTGGCAAATAAAATAGCACCAAGATTGGTTATGCTCCAATTGTCCTCTTCTCCAATACAGAACCCATACTCAGCCATTCTATGCATGATACTATCTACAGACTTGGGGGTATCTTTGTCCAATAGTTCAAAGAACTTTCTGAAATTCAAAAGTTGCAAAACTTCGTTTTTCGTTAAATCTCTTTTGGCTATTCTTTCCTCAAAACTTAACCCTTGTGAGGTGGCTATCATATTTCGTACTTGTAGTTCAGACATTTTACGAGTTTGTCCATTTGCTCTACAATATGACTCATGATAATCTTTTCCTCGAAGAAATATCGGCTTTTCTCTTTGTTCTGGTACATAAACAAAGAGAACTGGATGACCATTGTATTCAAGAACAGCATGGTCTATATCAACTGCTTGCGAGAGATTGTTGTGGGCGATGTTTCCCATATGTTTAACAATCTTCTCAATTTCTTCTTTCGTAAGTACAGTAAATGTGGCATCATCATTTACTCCATATGCAAACATACCGCCACCTTGATGGTTGCTAAAAGCACAGATGTGTTGGGCAAGTCTATCCGTTTTCACAGATAGATTGCTCTTCCAATCCAGTTCACTCAATTCATGAGGAATGGGTGTTAAACTTTCCTTTAAAATATCTAAAGCTTTATCTTTCCAATTCATATCTTTATTATTGCATGGAATTTTCTTTGCAAATAAAAAACTACTGATAATCAACCACTTAATAAAATAAGGATTTTCCTTTGCAAATAAAAACCGATTAATATATATGTTCCTTAAAACGAGTCTGTAGACTCTTTTTTGTTTACTGCCTCAAGTAATTGCTCCAGTGTTGTGAAGTATGGTTCCTTTTTATATGGATTTGCAGACTTCTTAAGTTGAAGAATTTCGCCAGCCTTACCTTCAAATGAGATTTCGGGATTATTACTCTCCAAGTCGAATGCTAAATAATATTCTTTACTTGCACTAAACTCTTTCTTCTGAAGGTCATCCCCACAGAACGAGTTCTTCAAATTCTTAAATTCCTTCCATTCACAGCGAGCATTCTATTGTGGGTACTCACGAAAGAGATATTGTTGTAGTTCGAGTTGGGGCATATTTAGTATATCTTTCGTTTAATTATTGTATACTGCTTATATTTAGATTAGGCTATAACGATAAAGCCTACAGATATTTAAGTATAGAGGGTGTACCAAAATGACACACCCTCATGCTAGTATGTAATTACTAAGACCTTGTACAGACGGATATATGTTCCTTACCTGTTGTTTCTTCAAAGGAAATATTAATTCCACAGAATTCAGAAACAATATTATATATGGTAACCTCATTTACATTTATGTCTTCGTCTACGATAATCATATCGCTCATAAGGCCTGCAAAATCAGCTTTCTGCTCATCACTTAAAAGTTTAATTTGAGAGAGTGCGATGAGGGAGTTCTTTGATTTAACTAATTCGTGGTCCTCATCTTGAAGCTCAAATTTCTCTTTTAGCTTATTGAAAAAGAAAGTTTCACGGGCATCAATTATACCATCGGCATGAATGATGTCTAGAAGAATTCGCATTACAGCGATTTTTTGTTGAAATGTATATTCCATATTTAATTACTTTTTGAGTTTCCACGTTTCTCCCGAGTGGGTATTCTTGAAGTTCTCATATTCTTCTTTATTATTGACAATGGCGGTTGAATTCTTTGCCGTAGAGGGTTTGCCGGACTTTGTGTACTTTTGCAATTTCAGAGGGAATGAAATGAGATTTCTTGTTTGATATTCCATGCTCTGAATTTCTTCTATACCAAAGAGATTTTCTGTTTCATTGTTACTATCAACATGTGAAACACCTTTATTTGTTTGGGGCTCTTGTTTTGGTTTTTCATTCTTGTATCCTCTACCCATCGATGAAGGGATATAACCTTGATCATCTCCTTGATATGGTGAAAACAATTCTTCTGACTGTCGTCCCCAAGTAGAATAACCTCCTCTACCCTGACTGTAGCCAGGTTGACCAAAATGGTTGTACTCTGTATCTTTTTTGCCCTTCTTTTTACTTTTCTTTCTACGCTCTCTTTCACGTTCACGCTCTCTTTCACGTTCACGCTCTATGCGTTCCATTTCACGCTTTGCTCTTTCACGCTCTTCTTGCTTTTGACGAAGAATAGCTGCCATTTCCTCCTTTGATTTATATATATCAAGAGGTAATAATTCATAAAGACATGCATATGTCTTATTGTGGCCAAGTGCAATACCAATCATGTATGAAGCAATAGTGAAACTTTCTCCAAAAGATGCTTTACAAGCCGAAATAAACTCCTCATTATATGTAAATTCATCCTTATAGAGGTCTCTCATTTTGAGGTAATTTACACCGACAAGAATAAAATCTACTTCAGGAACAAATGAAGCAATCTTTGTAAGGAAGCCAGATGCCATTTCATTCTGTTTCAAAAGACGAAGAATATCATTAGATTTTAATCCTTTACCTTCATATGTAGTAAGGGTTTTGTATATGTCAGTAGATTCGACTATATAATCTTCCACTTCTTTCTTTGACATAAAGTTGACGATTATATGCACGATATCCATAAAGTATCCAAGTGACTCTTTGGGATAGAAAGAGTGTCTTTCATATCTCATAAGATATACCCAAAGGGAAACATCTCCAGAAGGACGAATATCGTCATATACGTTAGAAAGCATTTCTTCTACCGTATCATCAGATATAAGTCCCTTACATTTTTCTAGACCTTCTAACTTGAAGATATTGAAAATATTTCTAACACCCTGCATTGAGCTTTGGTATAGCTGCCTTTTCTTGATAAGACTGATAGCATCAGGCCATATAGGATCATCAATTTTCACGTGTTCATCAAATGATGATTCATATTCCTTTTTAGCTTCACTGTCTAATGGGAAAATATGCTTTACTTCTGTAATAATAACAAAAGAAGGATCATCAGCATCATTAGCCTTTGTAAAATTGATAATCATGTATGCAAATGAACTCTCAAACGAATTTATTCTTGCAAAGAGAGCGTCATAAATATCGTCTCTCTTTGGAAGTTCAGAAATAGGACAATTAAATTCAACTACCTTTTCTGAGTTCAAATAGAAAAAACCGAATTTGAAGAAGTCGATGAAATCGGCTCTTCGTATTAATGCAAGATAATTTTTCATAATTAAATACCAAAGATATTTCCGCCACTAGATGTTGTTTGTCCACTCAAAACATCACTAATGTTAATACTGCTGCAGTCTCCAGCAAAATTGTTGAGATATGCAGAACGTGAACCGCTATATGTAAGATAGAGGTTATTTCGGCTTCTTGTCATAGCAACCATAAATAGAGTACGACTTAGTCTTTCACTACTATTGATGTATAAAGACTGACTTAAACCAGGAAGAAACACATTATCAAAATCCAATCCCTTTGAGCTATGGTAGGTCATAACACAAATCTTACCTCCGCCTTCTGTAAAAGAACCATATCCGTTACCCACATATTGGAGTTTTATGCCATTAGTTCTAAGGTAAGAGTTGAGTTCGTTGTAATCAACTTTTCCCCATCTATTCAACTGTACAGACCATTGACTCTTATCTAATGCTGTAAGAGCCATTTGAAAGAATTCCAAAACCTTTTGATGAGAGGGGATAAGAATAGCTGCAGTTTCACCGATATTAACAGCTTTTTGTGCTTCCGTCATAATGTACTTGGCTTCTTGCTCAGCTGAGTTTGCAGAGCACAAACGTATTTGTGTAGTACGCTTTGTCATATCGCGACGTGCGGTGAAAATATTCATATTAGGCATGAATTTTTCAACGGCAGCGATGATAGAACTTGAAAGACGATGGATGATACCAAGTTCGAAATCATAACAGTTCAAAAGCGAAGTGATTTGTGAAGGAGAAACAGTAGCCTCTCTGTATTTAGGATCAATCTCAAAAATAGATTGGTTTTCGTCTCCGGCAACAATTACATGTTTTGCTCTACTATTCATTGTAGCCAAAACCCTACCAGTCATATCCTGTACCTCATCGCTAAGTATGTAGTCATAGTTAGATGAGCTATCCATAAATTCATAGTACGTCATAATATTGGCAGGAACACCCATTTCCACAAATGCAGCCTTAAACATCGCAATCAAGGAATGAGTAAAGACAACAACAGCAACCTTTGCGTTGGGGTCTTTTCTCTTAATGTGCTTCATTGTATATGCTAATAAAACAGACTTGCCTGAAACAGGAAATCCCTTAATCCAAACATTTTTCTGATTGATGTCGACATTTTCGACAAAATCACGCTGCTGGCCATCCAACATATTTTCAGGAACTAGCCATGCCATAATTTCACAGACTTATTAGTTTATAATATTGTTAAAGATTTTGTTCTTGTTTGAGTTAAATTTTCCTCGTCGTAATAGGTTGTTTGCTCAATTTTCGGCTTTGCACTTCTTATCTCATAAGCTTTGTCTTTCTTTCCTAATTCCTCTGCAACGGAAGCGAACCAACCATAGTCAGAATTATAAAAAAGATTTGCCTTCCATTTTTGTTCATATTTGTCATATGCGATTTGGAATTTTTCTTTAGCCTCAGACTCCTTACCTTCACGTTTATCAAGCCTTCCCAGCAAAATATTAATGCAAGGTTCAAAAGGGTTGAGTTCATAAGCCTTGTTCAAATATTGTCTTGCTCTTTTCAAGTCCCTGTAGAAAAGAGTATTGCCAAGATTGAAGTTTGCCCAATAGTCATTAGGATTATGGTCAAGTGCTCGTTCAAAGAAATCTATAGCCTTATCTCTATTGCCGGAATTATGGTAATAAACGCCGATAAGGTTATACTCTTCTGGATTAGGATATATTTCGTTTTGCTGTTCGAGAGTCTCGGCAGCTTTGAAATCGTTTCCTGCATCTTCATAGGCTTTTCTGAGAGAAATCAAGCAATTCTTTGTTGGTATTCCTCCGTTTCTTTCAGTTTCGATATTTGCTTCTCTTTCCGCGCGGAGGACGATACGTTCTTCTGTTGATAGCTCTTTGTTAGCAAATGGATTCTGAGGTTCAACCATGCAGCTAACTCCCATGCAATGCGCCTTGGCAAGTAACAATTTATCAGCTGTGATTTCCAAAGCCAGAGTGACCTGAGCTGTCGTGAGAAAACCTCCATCGCGTGTAATCTTTAGATTGAAAAGCATTTTGTTTTCGTTTCCTACACAAATAGGAAGTTCTATCGCTTCTTGATGGTCTTTTGTAGGTATCAAATCATCAATCACAACCGTATCGCATGGTATTGTTGTGCCTGCAGGAATCAAAACTTTATTTGTAGTATCCTTCGTAATTACAAAAATAGGCTCACTTGTGATAGGTTGGATAATACATTTGTTGATACCATTCATTAGAAGCGAATGAATAGCGGCACCTTTAGAAACATGAGTTTGAAGATCCTGAGGAACGAGGATTTCTGAATCGTCGAAATATTTCTTTAAAGCTTCCTGTATAAAAGGATTTTGAGCACTTCCACCAATAAGCAATACGTAGTCAATTTCTGATTTGCATACGTTCGCTTTTTTGATAGCACTTTCAATAGGCATGAAGATATTGTTATATTCTTCTTGTCCTTTTATAGATGACGGAATGAGTGATGATTTCATGAATACAGACATAACCTCTACCAATTCTTTTATAGAAAGGAAGAACTCAGATTGAGTGAGAAGTCCTTTCTTGGTTTCTACAGAAACAGGAATCGTGATGGATGCTTTGTCAGAATTTGATTTGATATAGTCAGGGATTTCCAACTGATACATTTGATTGGAAATCTTTTTGCACAAAAGAATCTTCAGACGCTCCGAAACCTTATAAAGTTGCGTAGCTATATATTGACGTTCTTTTGTTATAAAGTCATCATCAGAAACATTGTTTGCTTCAAAGAAGCGTGGCAATATATACTTGAAGGTGATATAGCGGTCTACGTCATCACCGCCAAGCTTTGTGAATTTCGATATTGCAATATTCTTTGAATATAAGCCATTTGTAGATTTTCCAATTTCAAGAATAGAAATATCGCAAGTACCTCCACCAAAATCAAAGACAAGAACGTTGGAATTATAATGTGGGGAAATAAGCAAAGGCTTTTCAGATTCCTCGCTGTCATGAACATAGCTTATGAAAGCGGCATTTGGTTCATCAATAAGCGATTGCTTAGAGATATTCATGCCGTTAGATTCCAATGCTTCCATAAGCTCCTTTCGCTGATTTGCCTCAAAAGACGCTGGGATACTTACGGCATACATGATGTTGTCAGACAAACCATTGTCTTGACAATACTTCTTTATCAGTATATTCAAGTACATGAAGAATACTCTGACGCAGTCCTTTGGATTCCTAATTTTGACACCCTCCATATCCCCAACCTCGCTATTGTAGTATTTCGCACCGAGGTCTTCTCCTATTTCCATCTTAAAAGAGAACCATATATTTTTACCTTTAGTAAGAGTGTATTTGAGATTAGAAGCACCCTCACCAACGAGCAATCTTCCATTATACCAAGCAATAACACTTGGAAGTTTTTCGCTTTGGTATATGGTACCATCTTCCAAAATTTGTGTCAGTTTTATTGGAAGAGTCTTTATTTTTTCTTCACCACTCTCTTTTGTGGCGATGGAAACGACAGTCGTTGAAGTTCCGAAATCAATACCAACGAACGTTGCTTTTGTTGCCAACTGCGTGTTAAGTCCAGAAGGCAACATCGATTTTAATGATAGTATATTTGATTTCAGCATAATAAAAAATTTGTTATGACGTTTACTAAAGTTTCGCAAGTGATGATGATGCTCTTTCCCTTCTTCATAGTGAAGAATGTCTGCCAGTATTCATGCTCCTCACTCAGCAATATATTCGTTTGTGATAAAGACATATTCTATCGTTTTATGGTTTGGCAGCGTATCGATGAATACAAGATTAAGATTCCGACATGTACATTCCCTACCGACACACAACCTTTGTTCTTTAAGATGGAGGGCGTACAAGAAGTAAGTCTTACACTTGGACACGATGAGCCTGTGTCGGTAGGCTGCCCATTATACAATGAAGCATCAGCCGTTAAAGGCTGTTTGGTATTATCTTCCAAAGTTATTGTTTAGAGGTTAGATTAAACCAATAGACTTTTGCTTAGTAGAATTGCCAATTGTTAACTACAACAATTAAAGAATCTTATTCAGACAAAAGAATAATTCATTTAAAATTTTTATTTTGGGGCACAATTCTGTAATTTGAATAGCTCGCAAAACTGGTATTCCTACTACTAAAACTGGTATAGAGAGAAAATCGGTAAAATGATATTAAAGTCGATATTCGGGAAATAGCAAGTAATATCTACAAGTAATATCTACAAAATATCAAGTGCGTGAAAAAATATGCCATATCTTCCAGGATTGCTGTACGGAGCTCATTATCAATATTATAAAGGCTGGAAGATATGGCTGAGAAGGGATTATCTACCAGCCTATCTTCCAGCCGAAACGGGCTATCTGCCAGCCTGAACAGCCCTACCAGCCTACTGCCCTACCCTCTTCACAAGATAGCGCGTGCAGGTTTCGCACTTGCGGCGGTGCATACCTGGCATGTTGGCGAGCTTACGACCGAAGGCGATGAGGGTGTTGGCTTTTAGGGAGGAACCGACCTTCTGCTTAATGACGTCGAAGATTTCGGCGGTGGAGAGCCACTCGGCAGCGGGGTCAAGCGGGTCGGTGGCGACGGAGAAGCAGAGGCTGAAGTATTGGTCGGCGGGTTCCTGTATTTCGTAACGTCGGTTCCAGAGCATTATCTGCTCGGTCTCTGCCTTGTCGAACCAGCTGCGACGACCGTTGCGCAGGAGCTGCAGTGCCTGGGCGAAGAGCTGACGGTGGTCGGGCACGCAACTGGTGTCGATGGGCGCTGTTAGCTCAATGCCGATAAAACGGCGATTGCCCGAGGGGTCGGCGAGGATGTCGGTCATGTTGCTGGTGGCGATGAACGATGCTTTGCGAGGTAGTTCCTCGATGTGGGTGCCGAACGGGCGTTTCACTTTTACCGACGGCAGCTGAATGATGTTCTTCAGAAAGCCTTGCTGCACACGTGGCGAGATCTGGTTGAACTCGTCGAGGTTGATGAGCAGTTGCTGCGACATGGCGAGCATCACCTGGCGACGATCGGAAAGGGCGAGGCTGTCGGTGTAGCCCCACTTCAGAGCATCGGGCAGCAGGCGACGGCAGAACGTGCTTTTGTTGTAGCCTTGTGGCGAGATGAGCAGTGGTGCAACGCTGTTGCCGTAGAGTCGGGAGGATTGGTTTTGCCACTGGCTCACCATGGCGAGCAGCCACGTGGTGAACCACTCGCGCCATAGCGGTGTGTCGGTTGGCACGGTGCGGGCGAGGTCGCCGATGTGGTCGTGTCCGTCCCATACGCCTTCGCACTCGGCGAGGTAGTCGCCGACGGGGTCGTACTGGCGAACGTAGTCGGAGTCGATATAGTTGCGTATGTCGTTCTGACTCACCTCGATGCCTTCGCGCTGCACCTCAAGAATGATGCGTCGGCGCGTGCGCAAATCGAGTGGTTCGAAGCTGCCGACTGGACTGTCGACGGGGCGATACTCGGTGCAGTTCATAACGGTGTTGTAGCGAAAGGCGTAGTGCGTGGTGAGGAAGTCGATCATGCGGTCGATTGGGCTTAGTGCGGTTGTTTCGTTTTTCATGGTTATTGGTGTTTTGTGTTGTTGTTATAATTCTCACGCTGCGACAACTTCATTGCCACGCTACTACAACATGGTTTGCACGCTACGGCAACATGGTTTGCACGCTACGGCAACATGATTGTTGTGCTACGGCAACATGGTTATCGCAGAGCGAGAATAATGGGAAAAGGGTAAAAAAAACTACAGAAAGTCGACCTCTTCTGTCGAGTTATCAAATACTACGTTCGTGTAATCGTACTGTGCGAAGAGCTGCTTTATCCACTCTTGCTGCTCGGGCACGAGCTTAGACTTTCCATAATGATAGCGATAGTACATACTTGTTCCGCCGAAGTATTTCCTCATCAGTAGGCGCAAGTTGGAGGCATCACGTAGTTTCACGTCTTCAAACAGTTGCTTAAATCCTGATGCCAAGCGCACCATGCGCACTGGTTTGAAGTGATCGCACGAACCGTCTGCTCGCAGGGCTGTGGGAAAAATCGCATTACCCTGCGTGCGTGAGGAGTCGAGTGCGACGGACGAGCGAAAGTGTATGCACTCGTTGCAGCGTTTGCAGTTGGAATTGAAGCAATAGGACCAGTTGTTTGGGATGTTGCTGCGCTTGATAGCAGCGTCGTTGATGTTTGTGTTTTCCATTGTACTGTGTTTTTTTAGTTTATAGTGTTTCTAAAATTGCTTGCAAAGGTATAATATTGCGCAAGCGTTGTCAAGTTTTCTCAGAAAAAAGTTTTTCGAGGATGGAAGATAGAAGGTCTCGGATGGAAGAAAGGCTGGAAGATAACTCGTTTTTAAAGTTATCTTCCAGCCTTTAATATGCTGATAATGAACCGAATGTGGCGAAACTGGCAGATATGGAGGATTTTTTCGCGTATTGAGGTATAATGTAGGAGGCTACGGCATTCCGCCGTAGTCAAAACCTATCTTCTGGCTGCGTGGGTATGGCAGGATGCCATACCCTCCTACATAAGTTTCAAAACTCACAACTCAACACCTCAACATCTCAACACCTCAACATTATTTAATCTTGTCGAAGCCCTCGCCGAAGACACCCTGGCAGAACGTCTGCGAAACGACGGCGTCGGGGTCGATTGCCTTGATTACGGCGAACACTTCCTGCGACTCGTACTTACGCGTGAGGACGATGAGCAGGTCGACATCTTTCTTGCTGTACCAGCCCTTACCCTCGATGAGCGTCACACCGCGACGCACGTCGGTGTTGATAGCGTCGGCAATCTCCTGATACTTCTTCGAGATGATGAGGAACTGCACCGTCTGGCGTGAGCCATTGATGACATAGTCGCAGACGATGGTGGCTACGAGCGTGAAGGCTACACCGTAGACGATAGTCTCGGTGCTGCGGAAGAGCAGGTAGGATGAGCAGATGATGGTGCAGTCGACAAACTGCATGGCGCGTCCGAAGCTCATGTTGAAGTACTTGTTGAGCAGCACGGTGATGATGTCGGTGCCACCGGTAGAACCATTATGCGAGAAGACCAAGCCCAAGCCTGCACCGCCCATCGCACCGCCTATAAGCACGTGCATGAACTTGTCCTCGCCTGCCGTGATGATTGGGTGAGCCTCGAAGAACGGCTGAAGCACACCGACGAAGAATAGCAGGATGCCCACGCCGGTTAAGGTGCGTATGATGAACTGTAGGTTCAGTGCCTTGAGGGCAATGAGCAGCAACGTACAGTTGATTACGGCAAGCGAAATCCATGTAGGAATCTCGGTTGCATAGAAAACAAGTGCTGCAATACCAGACGCACCACCCATAACGACTTTCTCGGGCAAGATGAACGCTGTGTAACCAACAGAATACGAAAGGATGCCGAGCATGATAAAAACGAGGTCCTTCATGTTACTCTTGGTGCGCGACTTCATCACCGTTGTTTTAGCTTCTCCCATAATTAGCAATTTTAAAAGAACAAAGCCATAGCCCCCAAGGGCGTATTGCCTACTTTTGGGCTATGGCTTTGAGCATTAGAGTATTTGATTTTAAAGTTTTATTTACACCTTTTTACTTAGCGTAAGCTACCGAACGTGTCTCGCGGATGACTGTGATTTTCACCTGTCCCGGGTAAGTCATCTCGGTCTGGATCTTATTGGCAATCTCGCCTGAGAGTTTCTCAGTCTCCTTGTCGTCCATCTTGTCGGCACCCACGATTACGCGGAGCTCACGACCAGCCTGGATGGCGTATGTCTTTGTTACGCCTGGGTAAGACATAGCGATTGCCTCAAGGTCGTTGAGACGCTTGATGTAAGCCTCTACAATCTCGCGACGTGCACCTGGACGTGCACCCGAGATAGCGTCGCACACCTGTACGATCGGAGCGAGCAGTGTGTTCATCTCCATCTCGTCGTGGTGGGCACCGATAGCGTTGCAAATATCGGGCTTCTCCTTAAACTTCTCTGCTATCTTAGCGCCATAGAGTGCGTGCGGCAGTTCGCTCTCCTCGTCTGGCACCTTACCGATATCGTGGAGCAAGCCAGCGCGCTTTGCCTTCTTCGGGTTCAAGCCGAGCTCGGCAGCCATAACAGCACAGAGGTTGGCTGTCTCGCGAGCGTGCTGCAAGAGGTTCTGACCGTAAGACGAACGATACTTCATCTTGCCGACGATGCGGATAAGCTCCGGATGCAAGCCGTGGATGCCGAGGTCGATGGCTGTGCGCTTACCGGTCTCGATTATCTCGTTGTCGAGCTGCTTCTTCACCTTTGCCACTACCTCCTCGATGCGTGCCGGGTGGATACGTCCGTCGGCTACGAGCTGATGGAGAGCAAGGCGGCATACCTCGCGACGAACGGGGTCGAACGCAGAGATAACGATTGCCTCTGGTGTGTCGTCTACCACGATTTCTACGCCGGTAGCTGCCTCAATAGCGCGGATGTTGCGACCCTCGCGACCGATGATGCGACCCTTCACCTCGTCGTTGTCGATGTGGAACACCGACACGGAGTTCTCGATAGCGGTCTCGGTTGCTACGCGCTGTATGGTCTGGATGACGATTTTCTTTGCCTGTGTGTTGGCGTTGAGCTTAGCCTCGTCCATAATCTCGTTGATGTACGATGCGGCATCGGTGCGAGCCTCGTCCTTAAGGCTCTCTACGAGGCGGTTCTTAGCCTCCTCTGCGCTAAGACCAGAGAGTTCTTCGAGCTTCTCGCGCTCCTTGGTCTGCATTTTGTCGAGTTCGTCCTGCTTGATGGCGAGGAGTTTCTTCTCGTTGTCGATGCGCTGCTGAGACTGCTCTACCTCCTGCTTGCGACGTCCGAGTTCTTCCTGACGCTGGTTGAGCGATATCTCACGCTGCTTCAAGCGGTTCTCGCTCTGCTGTATCTTCTGGTTGCGCTGCTGCACTTCCTTCTCCAGCTCCGACTTCTTGTTGAGGAACTTCTCCTTCACCTCGAGGAGTTTCTTCTCCTTCACTACTTCTGCCTCCTTATTGGCGGCTTCTACCATTTCATTATATTTTCCCTTTATCACGTAACGGAAAATAGAATAGCCTACAACGCCACCTGCTATAAGTGCCACTAAGGCTGTAATGAATATCTCCATTTTTTAAGTTATTATTTGTTAGTTATTATTTGTTAATGTTTATTCGCAGTTTGCGATGGTAAAGATACAATCTCAAGACGCGACGCTACACACCTTATTATATATGGTGGGCACCTCAACATCTCAACATCCCAGCACCTCTTCTATCTCCGAGGTGAGTTTTTTGATGATGTCGTCATACGGCTCGGTGTTGTTACGCGACTTCTCCATCTCGTAACGCAACGCTATCTCGATGAGTGCCATATAAAGGATTTCCTTGTCGTTCTTAGGACCTTTATATCGCTCGGCATAGGTGTTCATAGTCTTCGTTATCAGACTGGCGGCGTCGCGGTAGAGCGGTTCGTCTTGCGGACGGATGTTCACCGGCATGTCTGTGTCGTAGACGTGGAGCCTTATGCGTAGTTTCTCTGTTGATTGTTCAGCCATCGTGAAGTTGTTTTTAAGGCGCAAGAATGGTTATTCTTGTTTCTCGTTGACGAGCGTTATGCACTTGTCAACATCGCGTATGAGTTTTGCAAGACGCTTCTGCGCCGACTGCATGTCACCATCGGTGATCTCAACCATTCGTGCCAATTTTAGACTTTCGTAGTCGTTGCGCTGTTGCTGCAGCTGAGCCTCGAGCTTCGCAATACGTTCTTGCTGCTCTGCCACCTGACGACACAAGTCTTCGTTCTGCTTCGTTACACTCTGGTACTGCAGAATCATTTGCCTGACACGCGTCGCAAACTGGTTGATAGTTTTCGATTCAGCTTCCATATACAGCGTTTTGACTATTGGCGTATATTTACTACGCCACAAAATTATATTATTTTTACGAATATGGCAAAACTATTACGAGTTTTTTAATCTGACGAAACGTGTTTTACGCCAGAACATGCCACATTACTTCTTCTGTCCGTCGTCTGCGCCAGCCTTCGGCTCCTTCTTGGCAAGCATCACCACCTGGAACACAAAGTCGGTAATCCACTTCTGCGAGAAGCCCAAACGCTGGTCGTACTGGCGTATAGCCACAACTGCCTTCATCACGGCAGCATCGCTATAGTCGTTCTTTGTGAAGATGTCAGCCACGGTTTTCTCGGTCATCTTATAGATGGCGTTCTTAAAGAACGAGGGCAGGCGGAGCTTGAACTTCATAAGGTTGCCCATGAGCATCATAATGTCCTGCGTGAAGTTCTGGAACTGAATGAGATACACCTGCACGTCCTGCAGCTTGCGGCAGTTCTTGCGGATACTTGCATCCACTTCCTTAAAGAAGTTGTCGTCAACGCCGTATATGTCGCGCAGCATCTTGCGACATGCGCTCTTCTCACCAACACCGAGTTTGTTATTCACTGTCGGAACGTGGAGCGTCGACTTGAACACACGCAGGTCGGGGAGCATTGCAAGGTTAGCAATGCCTACGTTTGCAGCTATTGAGGCCTGGAAGTAAACACGCACAAGCTGCATGTAGTTTTCCATACCATTCGCTTTATCGTTATCAGCTTTCTTTCCGAATAGTTTTGAAAAAAATCCCATAAATATTTAATTTGTTTATTACATCAAATCAGCACACGCGTCAGTTTTACATCCACGATGCCAACTTAAACTATATTATGCAAAATTACAAATAAATTACATAACCGCCAAGTAATGCCGACTTTTTTCTTATTTTACGAATTAAGGTTTCAAAAATCAGCAGATAAAAGCATATTTTCTGACTTATTATTATTAACTTTGTGCACTTTATATTTATATCAATAGAATATTGTTGAACAATTAAAGCATTTAACAAATATGAAAGGTATCGTTTTAGCCGGCGGTTCGGGCACACGCCTCTACCCCATCACCAAAGGTATTAGTAAGCAGCTCATACCTATCTTCGACAAACCGATGATATACTATCCTATCTCAGTGCTCATGCTCGCTGATATAAAGGAGATCCTGATCATATCCACCCCCACCGACCTGCCAGCCTTCAAGCGTTTGCTTGGCGACGGTAGCGACTTCGGCGTACACTTCGAATATGCAGAGCAGCCTTATCCAGGCGGTTTGGCGCAGGCGTTCATCATCGGCGAGGAGTTTATCGGCGACGACAGCGCGTGTCTCGTGTTAGGCGACAACATATTCTACGGTGCGGGCTTCACTAAACTGCTGCGCGAAAGCGTGCAGAACGTCGAGCGCGACGGCAAGTCGACAGTATTCGGCTACTACGTGAACGACCCAGAACGCTACGGCGTGGCTGAGTTTGACGCAGAGGGCAACTGCCTCAGCATCGAGGAGAAGCCAGAACATCCGAAGAGCAACTACGCCGTGGTGGGACTCTACTTCTACCCGAACAGCGTGGTAGAGATAGCCAAGAACATCAAGCCAAGCGCACGTGGCGAACTTGAGATAACCACCGTCAACCAGGAATACCTGAAACGCGGCGAGCTGAAAGTGCAGACACTGCAGCGCGGATTCGCATGGCTCGACACCGGTACACACGACTCGCTGTCGGAAGCAAGCACCTTCATCGAGGTGATTGAGAAACGTCAGGGACAGAAGGTGGCTTGTCTGGAAGAGATAGCATTCAAGAAGGGATGGATAACCAAGGAAAAGCTCGTAGAGGTGGCACAACCGATGATGAAAAACGAATACGGCAAATACCTGCTGCGACTCGCTGAAGGCAAGTAACACTTAACACTAAGCGAAACTCAAACAAATAAGCAAACGTAACAAACACGCTTTAGATACACAACGCAAAGAAAAGAAAATGGAAGAGAACATCAACCAAGGAACAAACAACGTACAACAAGAACTCGAGGAGAGCTCTTCATTCAACTTTAGAACCATCTTCACTGCACTGGTTCTGAATTGGCAATGGTTCGTACTCTCGATTGTCATCTGTCTGAGCGCAGCTGCCATAAAGTTGCGCTACGCCACACCAATATACCAATCGTACGCAAAACTGCTCATCAAAGAAGATGAAGACAACGGACGACGTGGTAGCAGAAGCTATATTGCCAACTCGACAACACTCGGCATAATGAGCAACTCTACTGGCATCGACAATGAGATGGAGATACTGAAATCGTCGACACTCGCTTGCGAAGCCGTAACCGAGTTGAAACTCTACACCGTGTACACAATGGAAGGACGCATCAAAGACCACCTTCTGTACAAGAACCAACCCATCAACGTAGACCTTGACACTGCCCACATCGCAACATTGCAGATGCCTATCCAACTCACCATTGGCAAGGAGGGCGACAAGCTGCGTGTTGTAGGTTCGTACACCTATGTACCAGAAAACCCGGACAAACCATCGAAGCGGTACTCCATCGACCGCATATTCGAGAGTCTGCCGGCAACCATCAGCACAAGTGTGGGCGCAATAACACTCTCCAGCAACTCCGGTATCCAGCTGCCTGCCAACCGTAAGGAGTTCGTGACCATCTATCCGCCAAAGATGATAGCAGGCAAGTATAGCGGTTCGCTCGATGTCAGCCAGTTGTCGAAGAACACATCTATAGCAGGTCTCACCCTTACCGACGAGATACCACAACGTGCCAACGACTACCTCAGACAGCTTGTCTTCAGCTACAACAAACAGGCTAATGAGGACAAGAACGAGATAGCCATGCGTACAGAGCTGTTTATCAACTCGCGTCTGGAGAAGATAAACACCGAGCTGGGCGCAACAGAGGGCAATCTGGAGGCAACAAAGCGCCAGTATAAGATTGTAAGCCCGGAGGCGACTGGAGCCTTAGGCTACACGAACACCGACTCGTACACACAGAAGCTTGCCGAGATGGACATGCAGATAGAGCTGCTCCGCAGCCTGCAGGAGTACATCAACGACCCAAGCAACAAGTATCAGACACTGCCGTCGAACGTGGGTCTGAGCGACGCAGCCGCCTCTACGCTCATCAACAACTATAACCAAATTGTGATGGAGCGCAACCGCTTGCTTCGCAGTGCCAACGAGAACAGCCCTACAATCACTCCGCTCACCGCACAGCTCGACGACCTCTCGGCAAGTATTCGCCGCGCAATGGCTCAGGTGCAGCGCAACGCAAAGATACAGCGCAACTCCATACTGCAGGAGTACAACCGCTATTCGAGCATGATCTACTCAACGCCGGAGCAGGAGCGCGTACTCACACAGATTGGACGTCAGCAGGAAGTGAAGTCGGGTCTGTACCTCATGCTTCTGCAGAAGCGCGAGGAGAACTCTATCTCGCTCGCCGCAACAGCCGATAAGGGTAAGCTCATCGACAACCCGGTATCTTTAGGAAAGATTAGTCCGAAGACATACATGGTTCTGCTCATTGCCTTGGTATTAGGCATTGCTATATCTGGCTGTATCCTGTTCCTCATCAACTTCTTCCGCTACAAGATAGAAGGACACGACGACGTGGCACGTCTCACCGAGCTGCCTATCATCGGCGACGTAGCCGTTGCCAGCGAGTCGGTAAAGACAAAGGCTGACATCGTGGTGCATGAGAACAAGAACAACGTCATGGAAGAGGTGTTCCGTTCGATACGCTCGAACATTCAGTTTATGCTGAAGGAGGAGGAGAAGGTAATCATGTTCACCTCTACCACATCGGGCGAAGGAAAGACCTTTACAGCGTCTAACCTGGCTGTGAGCTTCGCGCTGCTGGGCAAGAAGGTGCTGGTCATGGGTCTTGACATCCGCAAGCCACGACTCACCACACTCTTCGAACTGAACAAGGAGAAGATAGGCATAACGAACCTGCTCGTGCACGAGAATCCGACACGCGAGGAGGTACTGGAGAACATCACCAATTCGGGAATCAACAAGTACCTGGACATCATGCCTGCAGGTCCTATCCCGCCAAACCCTGCAGAACTTGTATCGCGCGAATCGCTCGACAAGGTGTTCGCAATACTGCGTAAGGAGTACGACTACATTATCATCGACACCGCACCGGTGGGTCTCGTCACCGACACGGTGGTGATTGCACGCGTAGCCGACCTTACTGTATTTCTGTGTCGTGCCGACTACACTCCGAAGTCGAGCTTCGAGCTCGTCAACTCGCTCAGCAGTCAGAAGAAGTTGCCACAGATTTGCATCGTCATCAACGGCATCGATATGTCGAAGAAGAAGTACGGCTACTACTACGGCTACGGCAAGTATGGCAAGTACGGACGCTACGGCAGATACAGCGGTTACGGAAGCAAGTATGGTGGCTATGGCAGCAAGTATGGAGGCTATGGCAGCTACGGAAGCTATGGCAGCACGTATACTTCTTACGGTGCTTACGGCAACTACAGCGACAGCAACTACGGCAACAGGAACGACGACTCTATAAAGCGTAAGAAGTAAAAATGGTTATAGCAGTTGACTTCGACGGCACTATCGTGGAGCACAAATACCCTGCCATCGGCAGGGAGCTGCCCTTCGCCACGGAGACGTTGCGTATGCTGATACGCGACCGCCACAAACTGATACTGTGGAGCGTGCGCGAGGGTGCGTTGCTCGACGAGGCAGTGGAATGGTGCAGGGAGCGTGGCGTGGAGTTCTACGCCGTGAACCGCGACTACCCGGAGGAGCGGAGGGAGCACGAGACGTTCTCGCGCAAGCTGAAGGCCGACCTCTTCATCGACGACCGCAACATAGGGGGTCTGCCCGACTGGGGTACTATCTACCAGATGGTGAGAGACCGCAGCACGTGGGAGGAGGTGTTGGCGCAGCGCAACAGCAGCTTTGAAGGGACGGAGGCTCCGAAACGGAAGAAGAAGTGGGGCATCTTTTAAGCATACAGACTTATAAAAATGAAAAAAGGACCATGCCGGAATACGGACATGGTCTTTTTCGTTAAAACATCTGTTACAATATATTATTACTACTACATTATCTTACTACTCCAGCACCAAGACATGGCTTGTGCCGTCCTGCGCTGTGAAGACGTTCAGACCAATCTTCATCAGATAGTCGCCGCTAAACTGCTTGCCGTTGCACTCCAAGTCTGACTGCTTGCCAGGCATGAGGTTTGTCTCCTTCACGGTGTACATCTTTGCAGCATCCAGACCCTGCAGCTTCACGTTCTGCTGCGGTTCCATGTAGCGCGGATGCAGGTCGTAGGCGAAGAGCACCGCACGCTGCTTGTCCTTGCTAACGTAGTTGATAGCGCAGTGGCTGCCCTCGTACGGCGAAACAAGACGATACTGGTCGCCTTCGAGGATCATCGGTTTCATGCTGTTATAGTTCTTTACAGCCTGCTGCACAAACTTGTAGTCGTCGGCAGAAAGCGACTTGAGGTCGATGTCGAAGCCCAACTTGCATGAGCTGCATACGTCGGTGCGGAACTTTACGGATGTGTTCTTGTTCCAGTTGGTGACGTGCGATCCCATTGTCTTTGCAGGGAAGAACTTCGAGAGACTCCACTGTATGTAGATGCGCTCGTACGGGTCGGTGTCGTCAGAACACCAGAACTCGGTGAAGTATTTGAGCATCTCGTAATCCATACGTCCGCCACCGCCAGAGCAGAGCATCATCGGCAGATTAGGATACTTGTCATGAATGCGTGTGAGAACATTGTAGATGCCACGCACGTGGTCGATGTAGAAGTTGCCCTGATTCTGCTTGTGGTATGGCGAGTAGATATTGGTTATCACGCTGTTGCAGTCCCACTTGAAGTAAGCCACTTCTGGATTCTCGGTCATGATGCGGTCGACGATGCCGAACACATAATCCTGCACTTTAGGATTAGAGATGTCGAGCACGAGTTGGTTGCGATAGTAATATGTGTCGCGCTGCGGCTGCAGAATAACCCAATCAGGATGCTTCTCAAACAGTTCGCTCTTCGGGTTCACCATCTCCGGCTCAATCCATATACCGAACTTCACACCTGCTTTCTTTGCATCTCTAACGAGGCCAGGTATGCCATCCGGCAACTTGCTCTTTGTAGCCTCCCAGTCGCCCAGTCCGGCGTGGTCGTCCTTGCGCGGATACTTATTGGCGAACCATCCGTCGTCGAGCAGGAACATATCCACACCAAGGTCCTTGGCATCCTTCATCAGTTCGGCAAGACTCTGCTGGTTGAAGTCGAAGCCTGTATTCTCCCAGTTGTTCAGAAGAGTGAGACGGTCGCCCGTGCCCATGTTCACCTGATACTGACGAGCCCAGTCGTGCAAGTTGCGCGAAGCCTCGCCCATACCGTTGTCGCTCATCGCGAAGATGAACTCAGGAGTGGTGAACACCTCGCCTGCCTTCAGTTTATAGTCGGAAGCATAAGGATTGATGGCAGGAATGACGCGCAGCGCGCCGACGTTGTCCACCTCAAAGGTGAAACGGAAGTTGCCGGGCCAGCCTATCGTGCCGAGCATCACCTTGCCCTCGTTCTCCTTAGCAGGCTCGTCGAAGCCCAGTTCGAAGAAAGGTTCAGCCTGCATAGCGGCACGTGTGCCGAGTTTTGTGTCAATAATCTTTTTGCCCGTGCTCAACTGGGTTGTCTCGGGCTGACCTTCCTTAGCCCAGTCGCTGTGATAGTTAGTGAGATAATACTTTGAAGATTTGAAGTAGAGCATCGTAGAGCTGTAGCGCCAGAGTGTGATGGCAGACTTCTCCTTGTGAGAGATCTCGCTCCATGCCTTTATCACATTCTCCTTCGGATACGCCACATAGTGGAGTTTGACAGTGAGCGGATACACTTTGTCCTGAAGCGTGATGACGGTCTCAGTGCCGCCCTTCACAGCCTTCTGCTCCGACGACTTATAATAGAGATATGTAGTCATGTTGCCGTCGGCATGTGTAACGGCTACAGCCGGCTCGAAGAAGTCTTCTGCGCCGGAAGTGGCGTACACCTCATGGCCGCGCTGGCACACAGCGCCGTCAGAAGCGGCATAAACATCCCACTTCAGATTCTCATAGTCGGCAGGATTCTGCAACTTGTCGCCGAGATAAACCTGATAGAGTCGGCCTTTTGGCGACACTTTCATCACGAGGTCGGTCTTTTCGGTAGACACACGGATGATTTCTTGAGCGAATGTGATGGCAGAAGTCATGCACATTGCTGCGATTAGCATAATAGTTTTCTTCATTTTCGTATGGTTTTTTTATTAGAATTTAATGCTTGCGTTGAACTCTACGGTGAACGGGCGGAGATAGTTGCCGCTCATGTACTTGCCGGCATACTTGCCTGCCTCATCCTTTGTGATAAGTTCCGAACCGCTGATTGTGCCCTTCGCACCCTTCTCGTTGAAGATATTAATGACGCTGACACCGAGACTCAGGTTCTTGTTCACATTCCAGTTGACACCACCGAATGTCTCCCAGTGGCCGTTGAAGTAGAGTGCCTCCTGAAGGTTGGCGTATGTCTTGCCGAAGTAGCGGAAACTGAGCCAAGCACTGAGGTTCTTCGTGATGTCGTATCTCGGGTCAAGCTCAATGAGCACCTGCGGAATCTCCTTCACAATCTTGTTGTTGGCATTAACGCTCATAGTCTGACCGTCGCTGAACGTAACACTTGCATTATAGTTCTTGTAAACTGGCTTCTGATAGGTGAAGAGAGCGTGCATGTGGAAGTTCTTGAACGGGTTGATTTCGGCAGACGTTGTCCAACCCAATGTCTGGATGTTGTAGATGAGCAACACGGTCTTGCCCTCAGAGGTACCAGGCTTGGTGAGGTTCTGCTGGTCGATATTGTTCGACTTTGAGATGTATGTCACCATCGACGAGAGGTCGAGCCATGAGTTCTTGTAGAAGATACCACCGCGAACCAACGGAATGGTCACGCGCTTGTACTGCTCCTCCGTAGGACCGGTGCCGGCATACTCGCTGATGCGCGGGAAGCGTGTGGCGATGGTGGCGTCGGCAGTAAGACCGAACTGGTTTGTTACGTTGTATGTCATCTGCAAGGTGGCTGCATAGTTGAGCTTGTTCTTCGTAACATTGGCTGGCGCGATGCTATGCTCTGTGGCTACGATAGATCCGTCTGCGGCTGTAGAATACGTATTGAAGTTGCCGAGGTGGAAGCCACGGAAGCGTGACGCAGAAATCTGGTCTGCCGATATACGATAGTATTCGAGACGTCCGCCGTAGAACAGCTTGAACTTGGGAGTGATGCGCCATTCGTCGGTGAAATAGAGAGCGAGCTTGTTCTCCGAACCCTTAGTATATTCAGGACTCAGCTCGTTGTAGCCGAAGGTTTCAGAGCGGTGTGCAGTCTGTGTCGGGTCTAGCGGATTAACGTACATCTGGCTCAGCGTACGAGGATAAGCCTCAACGGTGCCTGCCCACTGGAACGAAGATGAATAGTAGTTGAGGTGGTAGTACCACTCGTTCAAACCAATCATCAGTTTGTGGTTGTTCAGTTGCTTGCTCATCTCTGTTGTAAGGAGGGCGTTGCTCACCTTGCCGATGTGCAGCCAAGTGCGTCTGCCTTCGATAAGTCCGCTATAAGCCGAACCGTCAGAAAGCTGGTAGCCGTCAGACTCAGCAACCTCAGAGATGGTGCTGCCGCCGTAGTCAACGTAGTTGGCGCGCGGAGCGTTCATATACTTTGCGTTCAACTTCCACAACCAGCCGTTGTCAAACTGATACTTGCTCACCAAAGCCACCTCGTTGGCACGGTTGTCGCTGCCGTCTGTCATGTTCCAGGTCTCCATCTTGCCGGTCTTAGTGTTCAGATAGCTGAACGAACCCTTACGCTGCACGTATGAATCCATACCCGGGTCGAAACCTGCAAGTTTCTTTATGCTGCCGTCGCCAGCGTAGATGAACGGAGCGGCATTGGCGAAGTTGCCGGGGTTCTTGCTATTCGAATACTTATATAATAAAGAAATGTGACCTTTGCCACCGTTCAGTATGCGCGTAAGACCCAAATGGTAGATCTGCGTGCGGTCGGCGTAGTCGGTGAAGCGCAGTTTGAAGCTGCCCGGGTCGAAGTTCTGATACATTCCGGCTGTGTAGAGCCACTTGTTGCCGATGCCGCCAGAGAGGTTGAGGTCGAAGTTCTGCATACCGAAGTGGTTAGCCTTATAATTGAGTTTGCCGCTGAACTTCTTCTCGCCCAACTCGCTGAAAGCCGACACAGCATAAGCGATGTTGCCGGTCTTGATGGCACTCTCCGACGGAGTCATAAGGTCGGTGCCTTTCAGCGAAGCGTCGCTGCGCCAGTGGGCAGAGAGTTTGTGCACGGACGACGAGTAAACGGCAGGCAGTCCGTTCTCGTATACCGTTACGTCTTCGCTCGGCAATCCAATCTGAATCTCGCGCGGTTTGTTCGCGTCAGAAGCGTTGAGCATCACGTTGCGCTCTTCCTTCTTCTGCGATTCCGAATCGTTTGTTGAATTGTTGTCTGTATGCGTCTGTGCATACATGCCCGTAGAGGCAGAAGCCAAAAGGGCGAATGAGAATGTTTTAAGTTTTAGGTTCATATCCGTTGTGTGTATGTTTACGATTGCAAAGTTACAAGATATATCGGCTGATTGTATGTGTGCGTAAAATGAAAGTAGACATAAATTAAGGCATAAAAACTTATAACTTATTATATATCAGAGCGTTTAAAGATTTAGTCTTTTTTATCAAAGTAAATGGTTTTATCTTAATAATATTAACTAAATTTGCAGCATTAAAACTAAAAGCCCACTATTATGCGCATCTTTTTATACCTATTATTCATTTTTTTGTCGCTGCAGACTACAGCCCAAACTAAGTTGGCTACAGCCGGTATCTCTTGCGAGCAAGACCTGCTGGGTCTTCTCGACAGTTATATCGACAAGCGCGAAATGTACTCGGAGCAGAAGGAAAAGAAGATTGACCAACTGAAACTAAAGTTGCGAACGGTGGAAGACATACCGCAGCGACTCGCACTCCTGAACAGTATCTATCGAGAATACTATACATACCATTACGATTCGGCAATGGTATATGTGAACCGCGGTCTCGCCCTATCAGAGAGCGAGAACAACGCCTACTACACGACGCTCAACAAGATAAACCGTGCGGCGGTGTTGTCTACGGGTGGTTTCTACAGTCAGTCGGAGGAACTGCTTGATGATATAAAGAAGAGAGATGTGCCTAAGCAGCTAAAACAATACTATTATTATACGCGCACGTGGCTGTACAACTATTGGGAAGCGTTCAGCAAGAAGTCTGAGTTCATGGACTATTACCATAAGAAGAAGTTCGAGAATCTGAAGCTCACGGTGGAAGCCACAAGCAGCAAGGATGTGGCTCTGCATGCCTATCTTAGCGGTGAAATTGCTTTCCTCACCAACCCCATGAGCAAGGCTGTGCTGCAATTCTACACAAAGGCTCTGCAGAACAGCCGGGTAGACAGTCGTGTGCATGCCTCGGCAGCCTACTGCATAGCACGCTATTATCGCGAGTTGGGCGACACGCAACGATATGAAAAGTACATTATTGAAGCGGCTATCTCGGACATAACATGCCCTTTGAAGGAGAATCTTGCGCTGCAGGAGTTCTCTACATATCTTTATGAGAAGGACCAGAAGTATGCCGACCGTGCGGCACGCTACATCTATTGCTCTATGGAGGATGCCCGATTCTACAACAACCGACTGCGTATGCTCGAGATTTCGAGCATTCTGCCTATCATTGCCACAGCCAATCAGGAGGCGTTGGCGCATAAGGAGCGCATCGTGAGAGGTGTGCTTGCGATGGTTAGTTTTCTGTCGCTGATGTTGCTGGCAATGGCTATCTTCGGCTACAAGCAGAACAAATGGCTGGCAGGTAGCCGCAGAGAGGTGAAGAAGCAGAACCGGCAGTTGAAGGAACTGAACGAACGCCTCATAGCGACGAACCATCGCCGCGAAACCTACATGCGTCTGTTCATTGACATCAGTGCGGTGTACATACGCAAACTGATGGAGTACCGCAAACTGGTGAGCAGAAAAATAAAGGCCAACCAAACGGCTGACCTTCTTAAAACTATCAATAGTTATAAGCTCGCGGAGGAAGAGGCTGCAGCGTTCTACACACGTTTCGACCGCGCCTTCACGGAGCTGTACCCCAGTTTCGTTGACGAACTGAACAGTCTGCTGCTTCCGGAAGGAAGGATTGCGCAGCCGTCTCCGAACGCCCTGACGACGGAGGCGCGCATCTATGCGCTGATGCGCTTGGGCGTGAGGGAGAGTCAGGAGATAGCGACGCTGCTGTTCTACTCGACGCAGACGATATACAACTATAAGTCGGCGATGCGCACTCGGGCGGTGAACCGCGAGACGTTCGACGAGGATATCAACAGGCTGTGCTGTGTGGGGTGAGAAATTCTTCTCCGGAACGGAAGGGGTTACTTCAGCAGGAAGTGCTCGGGGTGCTGGAAGCCGTTGAGGTAGTCGCGGGCTGCCATGCGCTTCTTGCCGGCAGGCTGGAGCTCTACGATTTCGAGCCACTCGTCGGCGGTGGCAACGAGGAGGCGACGGTTTTCGGCTTTGAGTGTTCCGACTTCTACACGGGTTGGTTGGTCGTGGGTGTTTGCTGCTTTATAGTTTGGTGCACTTGAGACAAGTGCACCCCCTGCTGCGTTATGGTCTGGTGCACTTGAGACAAGTGCACCCCCTGCTGCTTTATAGTCTGGTGCACTTGAGACAAGTGCACCCCCTACGGCTTTATAGTCTGGTGCACTTGAGACAAGTGCACCCCCTGCTGCGTTATGGTCTGGTGCACTTGAGACAAGTGCACCCCCTGCTGCTTTATAGTCTGGTGCACTTGAGACAAGTGCACCCCCTGCTGTGGACTCGTGGGTCTTTGCTGTCTTATAGATCTTAAGCACTTGGGCGGGAGCGTTAGCGTCGCGTGGGGTGAGCAGGCACCAGGCGCCGGGGGCGGGCGAGAGTCCGCGCACAAAGTCGTAGATGCGCTTTGCAGGGAGCGAGAAGTCGATGGCGCAGGTTTCCTTGAATATCTTCGGGGCTGCGTGGTGAGCCTCGCTCTCCTGCTGCGGTTGCGAAGGCACGTCGCCGTCGGTGGAGAGGACGAGGTCGACGGTGTCGGTGCAGAGCTGGGCGCCGAGCTGCATGAGTGCGTCGTAGACGTACTCTACGTCGGCGTCGTCGGGGATGGGGAACTGGCGCTGGGCGATGATGCGACCGGTGTCGATGTCGTGGTCGAGGAAGAAGGTGGTGACGCCGGTGAGGGTCTCGCCGTTGATGACTGCCCAGTTGATTGGGGCTGCGCCGCGATAGTCGGGAAGCAGGGCGGCATGGACGTTGAATGTGCCGAAGCGCGGCATGGCCCACACCACTTCGGGGAGCATGCGGAACGCAACAACGACCTGGAGGTCGGCATGGTAGCTGCGCAGCTCGTCAAGGAAGTGCTCGTCCTTCATCTTCAGGGGCTGCAGCACGGGCAGGCCGTGGGCAAGGGCGTACTCCTTGACGGGCGAGGGACGCAGCACGGAGGCGTGGCGACCGACGGGTTTGTCGGGCTGCGTCACGACAGCCACTACGTTATAACCGTTCTCTACAAGTCGCTGGAGCGAGCCAACGGCAAACTCGGGTGTTCCCATGAACACTATGCGGAGGTTTTTCTTTTCCATTGTGTTTTGGTTTTGTTTATTTTAAGCCGAACTAAGCGGGTATGGGGCGGCGGTTAAACCGAACTAAGCCTTCTTGGGCCTTCCTAAGCCCTCCACGACGGGGAGAGTTGGGAGGGAGTTTGTGGGGCGGCGGTTAAGCCGAACTAAGCCTTCTTAGGCCTTTCTAAGCCCTCCCCGACGGGGAGGGTTGGGAGGGAGTTTGTGGGGCGGCGGTTAAGCCGAACTAAGCCTTCTTGGGCCTTCCTAAGCCCTCCACGACGGGGAGGGTTGGGAGGGGCTTTTTACTTTTTTACTCTTTTACTCTTTTATGGGTGCGTGGTATGGGCAAGATGCCCATACCTCCTACTTTTTACTCTTTTACTTTTTTACTCTTAAAATACAAAGTTACGGTTTTTTCGGCAAATATCGGCTATGCTTATAATAAAGAGCAAGAAAAATTGTCTTTAAACTTACGGCATAACAGGAAAAAGCAGTAACTTTGTAAAAGTAAAAGAGTAAAAAAGTAAAAAGGGAAAAGGGAAAGGGAAAAGTAAAAGAGTAAAAGAGTAAAAGAGTAAAAAAGTAAAAGAGTAAAAAGGGAAAAGGGAAAAGGGAAAAGTAAAAGAGTAAAAGAGTAAAAAAGTAAAAGAGTAGAAAGGTAAAAAACAAAATAAGAAATAACAATGACACAGAAAGAAGACATTCAGAATGCGGTGGACGTGATGCGTAAGGGCGGCGTGATACTCTACCCTACGGACACGGTATGGGGTATCGGTTGCGACGCGACGAACGCGGAGGCAGTGGCTAAGGTGTACAGGATAAAGCAGCGCGACGACTCGAAGGCTCTTATTTGTCTCGCCGACTCGGTAGACCGCGTGCAGCGCTATGTGCGCGACGTGCCGCCAGTGGCGTGGGACTTGATGGAGCTTGCGGAGAAGCCGACGACGGTGGTGCTCGACGGGGCTGTGAACCTCGCCCCGAACCTCATCGCGGAGGATGGCAGCATCGCTCTGCGCGTGACGAACGAGCCGTTCTCGAAGGAGCTTTGCTACCGCTTCCAGAAGGCTATCGTGAGCACAAGTGCCAACATAAGTGGTGAGCCGGCGGCTCAGAACTACCGCGACATTGCACCGGAGATACTGGAGGCGGTGGACTATGTGTGCTGGACTCGCCGCCAGGAGCACAAGCCGCACACGCCGAGCAGCATCATCAAACTGACTAAGGACGGACGGGTAACCATCATACGCAAGTAAATGGAAGAGACTGCGATTGACAAGAAAGGCGCAACGCTGGAAGAAAGGCTGTACGCTTGGCGCACGAAGCATCTTTCCGACCGTCAGGCGACTATCATCCTCGCCCTCTGCATCGGATTCTTTGCGTCGGTGGCTGCCTACGTGCTCCACTCGATAATTCACATCATACAGCATCTGCTGACATCGAGGTTTCATGCCGACACGTTCAACTGGCTCTACCTGATGTTCCCGGTTGTGGGCATCTTCCTAACGTCGCTCTTCGTACGCTATGTGGTGAAGGACAACATATCGCATGGTATCACGCGAATACTCTACGCCATATCCTCGAAGCAGTCGCGACTGAAGGCGCACAACTGCTGGACATCGGTGGTGGCATCGGCTATCACCATCGGCTTCGGCGGATCGGTGGGTGCCGAGGCTCCTATCGTGCTGACTGGTTCTGCCATCGGCTCGAACCTCGGCAGACTGTTCGGCATGGACAAGAAGAAGCTGATTCTGTTAGTGGGCTGCGGTGCTGCCGCTGCCATCGCCGGCATCTTTAAGGCTCCGATAGCCGGACTGGTGTTCACACTTGAGGTGCTGATGGTAGACTTGAGCATGGCATCGCTGCTGCCTATACTCACGGCTGCGGTCACGGCAACGTGCTTCACATATATATTCATGGGAAGCGCGTCGTTGTTCAGTTTTCATCTGGACAGCATGTGGGGCGTGGAGCGTGTGCCGGCGTGCATCATACTCGGTATCGCCTGCGGACTGGTGAGCATCTACTTCATACGCTCAATGTCGGTGTGCGAGGGCATGTTCGGCAAGTTGAAGCAACATCGCTGGGCTAAGTTGGCGTTGGGCGGTGTACTGCTCAGCTCGCTCATCTTCGTCTTCCCCGTGCTCTACGGCGAGGGATACTCGGCTATCAACGTACTGCTGAACGGCACGAGCGAAGCCGACTGGAACGAACTGCTGCACAACTCTATGTTCTCGGGCAACGGCAAGTGGCTGATACTGTTCATTGCGCTGGTAATACTGACAAAGACATTCGCCACGGCAGCCACAAACGGCGGTGGCGGTTGCGGTGGTACGTTCGCACCGTCGCTCTTCGTGGGAGCTTTCACGGGGTTCCTCTTCTCACGTCTGTGGAACATGTATCAGGTGGGCATATATATACCTGAGAAGAACTATACGCTGCTCGGCATGGCTGGCGTGATGGCTGGCGTGATGCACGCCCCGCTGACGGGTATCTTCCTCATCGCCGAGATTACGAACGGCTACGATATGTTCATGCCACTGATGATTGTGAGCATCGTGTCGGTGATGACTATCAGCATTTTCGAGCCTCACAGCATCTACGCCATGCGTCTGGCACGCGAGGGTAAGTTGGTCACTCACCACACCGACCGCTCTGTGCTGACGCTGATGACGATGGACAGCGTGATAGAGCGCGACTTCACAGCCGTAACACCCGATATGCCATTAGGCAAGCTGGTGAACGCTATATCGAAGAGCCACACGTCGTTCATACCAGTGCTCGACAACGCAGGTTCGGTGCTTGGCGAGATTGACATCACGAAGATACGACACATCATGTTCCGCGCAGAACTCTACAACAAGCTCACCGTACAACAGTTGATGCTCCCCATCGCTGCGCAGGTTGGCGAGAGCGACTCAATGGAGGAGGTGATGCGCAAGTTCGACCTCAAAGGCACGCGCTATATGCCCGTGGTGAACGTATCAGGACATCTAACGGGATATATCTCGCGCTCAAGAGCGTATAGCATGTACAGAAAAATGGTAGCCGACTTCTCGGCGGAATAAAAGCTCTCAATTAATAATTATTAATTATTAATTATTAATTAATGAGGGTGTGTAAAAATTCAATTAATGCGGGCTGAAAGCCCAACAATCACATAGCCCAGGGCAGCGCCCTGGGTTTTTTGTGTTTATAATGAACAATGCGCCCTGTAAGGGCAACACCTTAATAATTAAGCTTTTGCCCTTACAGGGCGTATGGTTTGTGTGTGCCTTTTACCCCAGGGCGTTGCCCTGGGCTATGTTGTGCTGCCCCTTCGGGGCGTACAGTTAGCGACTTTTGACACCCCCTCTTTATTGTGTTTAGAACGGATAGCCGATTGCGAAGTGCAAGCTCTGGCTGTCCTTAAAACGGTCGAAATTGTAGAAGCCGTTTCTATATGGCAGGTGTAGACCTATGCCCCAATCGAGACGTAGCACGAAGAAGTCGAGGTCGTAGCGGATGCCGACGCCCGTGCCGAGTGCCATCTCCTTAAGTATATTCTTCGGTTTGAACACAGCACCTGGACGGTCGCTGTCGCTGCGTAGTGTCCACACGTTGCCTGCATCGAGGAATAGTGCACCATAGAGATTTCCGAAGAGACGTGGACGATACTCGAGGTTGGCTTGCAGCTTCATATCGCCTGTCTGGTCGAGATACGAGAGGTAGGATGTCTTAGCATGATAGCGACCCGGACCAATACTGCGCACGTTGAACGCACGGATGCTATTGGCACCACCTACGTAGAACTGCTCGCTGTAGGGCGCACTGATAGCGTTGCCGTATGCCCATACCACGCCCATATTAACGTGTCCGACGAGCTTACTATGTTCGGTCAGCTGCCACGTCTTGCTATAGTCGGTCTCCACCTTCAGGAACTGCGCATACGGGTTCTTGAACATTGTTTTCTCCTTATCAGTCCACTTCTCGCCGAACGCCATATAACCAAGCGAAAGAAGGTTGGCAGCCTCGCTCAGCGTCACCTGCCAGAAGATTGGGTTATGAAGTCGGGCTGGCGACTGGTACGAGAACGAGTAGCGCATCTTAGGCACAAACTGGTCGCTCATCGCCACAAGCAGATACGGACTCTTGTTCACCAGTTCGGTGAAAGCTGGTGTCATGTGCTTCATGTATTCGTACTGAATGATGAGTGGCGAGAACTGATGATGCACAAGCACTCGTGAGTGGGTCTTGTACGTCAGTTCGCCCGAGACGATATGGCGCTGGAAGAATCCCGAACGGTTAAGCACATCGAACGAACCCTTTATAAGCGTTGTCGGTGGGGCATAACGTATGTAGACGTGCTTTCCCTTTGCACGGCGCATACGGCGCAAACGACGCGTGAGACTGTTCACAAACAGCAGTCGAGGCATCTCCACCGACACGTCTGCACCATATTCGTATGAGTTGAACTTCGAACTTGATCCGTCGGCTTGGTGTCCTGTCTGCCACTCGTAGGAGCCTTTGAGGTTGACGGTAAGCTTCTCGCCACCACGAAAAGCGTTGCGCTTAACGAAACCAAGGTTCAGCCCGGGGCCCACACGTCCGGTTGTCTTACCTACGAGATTGCCTTCGAGATAGACATCGTAGGGCTTGTCAAACACGCAGTTGAGCGTGATGTCAAGCGTGTCACACGTCTTGGATGTGTCGCGTGGAGCGAACGAGAGGTCTACACGCGAGAAGAGGCCCTTCGCGGTGAGCGTATTGATGGTTTGCTGATAAGCATCGTAGCTGTACATTCTGCCAGGGCGTATTCGCATATCGCGCGTAATCACACTACGACGCATCGGTTCGCGCTTGCCATTATAGACGATAGTATAGTTGCGACGGTGAGTGGTGTCGCGCAGTTGCTCCAACGCCGACTGCTTGCGCATCTCGAGATTGACGTGACCGATGTACCACTTGCGTCCCACTTCATCAGGAAGGCTGTCGGCATAGTGCAGACGCACGCTCACCTCGCCAGGTTCGGCAATGGTGTCGGCGAGGTATGTAGCATAGCTCGGCTGATAATAGAAGAAACCCTTGTTGCGCAGGAGCGTAGAGATACGAGTGCGCTCGGCTTCGAGCACCGTCACATCGAACGGTGCGTCTTTCTTTACGAGCGATTTTGAAGCATTCTCCTCAATTATCTTTTGCGCTTCTTCGGGGAAGTTGGTGTACGTGAGCGTGTCGATAGTGTAGAGGTCGCCGAAGTTGACGTTGTACTTCACCTTTGCCGTTCGCGAGCTGTCGGATGTCAGCACGTCGTAGTTGACGTATCCACTGAAATAGCCACGCGCTCGCAGCAGTTCCTTCACCACTTGTGAGTGTAGCGCAGGATTGACAGCACTAAGCAACACTGGTGGCTTACCGAACGTTGTACGTATCCACTTGCCCAAACCGCCACGCGAATGCTGAAACGCATTGTATATCCACAAACGGTAAGGAGGCATACGGTGGTACGGACTATCGAAGAGTGCACCGTTAGGGGTAGTGGCGAGTGCCGCCTCCACTTCCTCCTGTGTAGAGTAGAAGTGGTCGCAAGCCACATAGTTCTCGTATTCGGTCTTGCGTAAGCCCGTGAACAGCTTGTCATCCTCGGGTACAGAACTTGTCGACGAGCAACCGACAAGCACCATTACACATATTATTATATATAACGTATTCTTCATATATCTTTACTTTTTAACACTGGTAGTGTCAGTATTCTGCACAGCCGTTGTATCCTTCTTCTGCTGCGACGAGGTTTTATTGCCGTTTTGCAGCATCATATAGTCGTTGTTGTCAATGCGCTTGAGGCGGAATATATCCTTCAGGCTCTGCAACTTGCGACGCCAGATGAAACCGCCACCGAACTGACCGACGTAACCCTCAAGCCAATCGTACGTAGCACGGTCATAGAAAAGTTTCAGATACTTATTCGACTTTGGCGAGAGACGATACTCTAATGCCACATTGTCGAAGAACGTGTCGTTCTGATTCTCTATCTCGGCACCACTCGACACCTTTCCACCGATCACGATGCGCAGACGGTTGTTGAGGAAGCGCTTCGAGAACTTGAACGAGTAGTCGGTGTGCACCGCACCAGAGCCAAGCTGCGTGTTATCCATGCCGAACGAGAGGTCGAGCGTACGCAGTGCGCTGCCCGAGATGGCACTGATTTGCGAACTGAGGAACGAGCTGAGTGCGCTGTTCATATTGAAAGAGCCCATACTGTTGTCGGAGAGATACATACCAGTGGTGAGCATCGTCACAGCGAGCTTGCCACGGTTCTCTACCGACTGCGTCATCAGCTCGTTGTGTATCTCCTGGTCATCGGGGGCATCGATGGTGAACTGTAAGCCCATATCGTTGAGTGTCTTCGTTATCTCTACGCCACACTCGAACGTCACGCTACGACCTACGCCAGCCTCATTGGTGACTGTAGTTTTGTTCTCCTCCGTCGCCGTGATGTTCAGACGCGGGTTCATGGCATCGCCCATAAACTCAACGTAGCTACCATCCTTTATCGTGAAAGTCTTCAGTGGGATAACGGGCAACGAATACTTCATCTCACCCTGTCCTATCGTGTAGCGACCATAGAGTCCGAGTCCGTCCACTTCGGTGTATTTCATGCGCAGCTCGCCTCCGCCTACAATGTCCACATAGTTCGACTTTGTAGCGTTCAAGGCGCATAGCACGTGTGCACCCTCGTCGATGCTAACCGTGAGGTCCATCGTCAAGCCACTCAGCGGTGGATGCTCCACCTTCACGTCATCAGGATTTTTGAAGTTGACGAACTTCACAAGTCCGTCGAGTTGGTTGTCGGTGGTGAGCGGAGAGTCGCGCAGTATGTATGTGATGTCCGACGAACCGAGCACGTCAAGACGACCACGGAAGCGCAAGGCATCAAGCGGACCATCGGCAAGACCGAGGAAGTTGACATACGCCTTGCCGAAGGCTTCTGAGCGTGCCTTCTCCTTCGAGTCGATGAGTAGGTAGTTGTTTGCACGCATACGCATATACATCGTCATGTTCGACATATTGCTGAAGTCGACATTGCCGTAGAGCGTCAGTGGATTATCATTGCGTGCGAAGAGTTGGAAGTTCTCAAACTTCATCTTGCTATCGGTTATCGTCACCGGGTCTTCGCACAAGCGCATCTTCACGCCGTAAGGCTCGCTCGCTATATACGCCGACTCGAACATCAGTTCGCCGTCTACGTCGAGGCGGTCGAGTTGTCCGTCCACCTTTACATGTCCGACGGCATATCCACCAAAATTGAGTAGGCGGTCGGGGATGAAGCCGTTGAGCATCAACAATGGTGTGCGCTGCAACTCAATGTCGGCATTAAGATGTCCGAAACCACTTGTGATGTACGTACCGCTTAGCGTGCACACCTCCTGGTCGTCTATCGATAGCGTGCCGTCAACACAATGCTCATTACCTTCGTCGCGTGGCATATAGATAAACTCACTCGCCACATTACCAATCTTACAACCATCGTAAGACAAATTGTCAACACGCACAGATGATGACACCGACATATCGCTTTCGCTATTGATGTAGTGGAAGTCGCCATTCATCACACCCGACACGTTCGGTGCATACGGTATAACGGATAGCACTTTAGCAAGGTCGAAGCGAGTGAGTCCGATAGTGAGGTCTTGCAAGGCTTCGGTGCTATCGTTGCTAAACACCTTCACACCCATACCGTCATCAGCCAGCAACCTCATATCAGCCGAAATGCGGTCGTCGTCGGCAAAGAACACGTAGTTGCCCTTGTTCACCTTAAACTTCTTGTAGCCAAACACGGGGTCGATACCGCCGAGCGACACTCGTATACCGTTCTGCTCCATGTCTGCTTTCACACCAAGAGCCACACCAAGACGGTTGCGATCGTCGTAGATGCGTGTGCCGAAGAAGAGCGACTGTTGATAGAATGCGCCACGGAAAAGGGCGTTGAACACGTATTGCTTGTTATAGCGGTTGTTACGTATCTGTCCATCGAAGAGCGTCTTCGTCGAGTCGGAACTGATGTTGACGCGTATTGTATCGAGTTGTATGCCTGCAGTCACGAGCGAGTCGATGCGCACATTACCATTGATGCCCTGCACGGGCGACGTGTTCATATTGATATAAGCATCGCGGAACTCGTAGCCGAAACGTCGAGCTGTGCGCGAGAGGATGTTCTCCTTGCCAGCATTGAAGTAGACAGAAAGGTCGGGCAGGCGTTCGCGCAGACGCAGCTGGTCAATGTATCGTTCATTGCGTTGCTTCTCAGCCTCTATGTTCACCTCATTAAAGTTGTCGAGTATGTGCTCCACAGAACCAGCACCATCAACACGCAACACAAAGTCGCCACACGCCACATTGGCATGTGTTGAGTCGCTACGTGTGAATATGTCTATCAGAATGTTTTCAGGTCGATATGTAGCAGCCGAGTCGCGCAGCACGATATTGCCGACAACGCCCTGCATACTGTGCGTCGCCTTCAAATCCGACTTCACGTCCAAATGTGCTGTCATCGACGTTTTGAGTGGTCGCTCGGTGAGACCGAGTTTGTAGAAGTCGGCGTAGAGCAGATTGCATATTACGTTGGCATCTATGCGACGATTGTCGAGGAGCGTACGTAGGTCGATAATGCCATTGAGCAGCGGTGTGCGACTATCGAGCAGTGCCCTTCCCACACCGTTGTGCACCTCTGCCTTTAGGTTTATGTTCGAGAGGTCATAATCGGTGTATTTGAAATTGTTCACCTTCACACGTGCATCGAGATGTGTCTTCGACGAAAGAAAATCGAAGCCTGCACCATCAGCCACGAGCTCACCGCTGAACGGATGCAACCCCATACCCGGCATGAAGTTCTGAAGTGGCAATGCGTGTGCTTCCATATTGGCACGATAAACCAACGAACGCATATTGAACGCGCCCCTACCGCGTAGCGAACCACCACCTTGAGTAGCAACGAAATCCGTAGCATACTGCGGTCCATTCGCTCGGCAATTGCCTTTGAACGTAATGCCATTGGGTATGCACACTGACGAATTAGCATTCAAGCCCATCATAGGCAGCAGGAAGCTGATGTTGTCGGCACGCGCGTCGAGGTTTATGTTGGCTGTAAGATGGTCTACGTCGGTTAGATTACCAGCCTTGCCTTCGGCTTTTATATTGAACGCCGTTGGCAGTTTGGCAGACACCTCACGAATGTTGAGGTTCTGCATATTGCCGTTGATGTCGGCATGAAGGGAGAGCGGTTGCTCTGGCAGACGCAGGATAAACTGCAGAGGCATCATGCCGAGCACTTGCAGTATGTCCGACTTACCTACGGAAGCATCAAGATACAGACGCATCACACCAGGGTTGGTGTCGGCAAAGGTAGAGAAGTCCATATCGGCATTCGCTTTAAGCCACGACACGGGCGTGGTAAGGCGGAAGTCGGGCAGCGAGATGTGTGCCGTGTCAAGGCTCACATGTCCCTTGGCACTGGTCACACTTATGCCGCTCCGCTCACGAAAGGCGCAACGGTTGAGTGCAAGCTGAAGCTGAGTACCTTCTTGTGCAAAACGCAACGAGTCGATGCGCAACGACACACCTTTAAGCTCGATATGGTTGACATCAAGTCCTTTCTGTCGCTGGGCAAAGTTGTTGTCGTATGTCACAAAGCCGTCACGCCAGTCGAACGTGCCAACCTTGTAAACGCCCGTACCAAGATTGATGTCGCCATTTGCAGCACTGACATCAGCGAGTCCGACACCGATAGCAAGGGTGTCGCCGGGCATGTGTATCTTGACGGCAGAACGCTTCACCGACAAGTGGGTGAAGGCTATCTGCCAGTTGTTTTCGGTTTCGGTTGTGTCTTCTGGCACAGTGTCGCTGAGCGCAATATCGAGGTTGGCGTCGGTGAGAAGCACAGGTCCAAGGTCTACGGTCTCCTTAGTAAGTGCCACCTTACTCGGTTCTACCTTTAAACGCCCTACTCCACCTTTCACTCGTGCAGCAGGCACGAAATGCGCTGTATTGATATTCACGCGGCGGAAATCTAAGTCGGTAACTTCCACATTGCCTGCAAATAGCGGCATGAGTTTCACACCTACAATCAGTTCGTCGGCAGCAGCGATTGTATCAATATTATTATGCAGCGAGTCGTTAGGCTGAGTAGCAAGAAGTCCTTGTATGCTCAAATCGAGTGGGAAGCTAAGGCGCACACGCTCCACCGACACACTCATGCCGGTAGACTCCGAAGCATAAGCAGCAGCCTTCTTTACCACCCAGTTTTGCACGGGCGGTATGTAGAGCAGCACAGCCAACAGCACGAGGAGCACTATCGGCGTGGCAAGAACGGCTGCCGCAACCTTTAAACTTCGTTTATATATAGGCTTCATCTTCGTTCTATTTTATATTACAGTTTTAGGGGGTGCAGTTGTCTCAACTGCACCAACACAGCAAGTTGCACCAACACAGCAAACAGTTCCCCATTAGAAAACCAATAGGTTGGTGCACTTGAGACAAGTGCACCCCCTGAATTATCTTGCTATCTCCTGCCAAAGTTTGTCTGCCGGCACCTCTGCCTCAACACAAATTGGCTCTTTCGATACGGGGTGTACAAACTCTACGCGGCGTGAGTGGAGCGAGATGCTTCCGTCGGGGTTGCTGCGTGGTGCTCCATACTTCAGGTCGCCCTTTATGGGGCATCCCATGTGCGCCAGTTGGCAGCGTATCTGGTGATGTCTACCCGTGAGTAGTGTAATCTCAAGCAGCATATAGTTGTCCGACACGGAGTGCACCTTATACTTCAGAACAGCTTTCTTCGCACCTGGTACTTCCTTGGAGTGGGCATAGCTTTTGTTTTGGCGTTCGTTGCGTGTGAGCCAGTCGGTTAGCGTTCCCTCTGGGGCTATTTCGCTGCGCTTCGTTATAGCCCAATACGTTTTGTGGACATCGCCCGTGCGGAACATATCGTTCAGTCGCGAGAGTGCTTTAGAGGTCTTGGCGAAGACAACAAGTCCGCTCACGGGGCGGTCAAGACGATGCACAACACCGAGGAACACGTTGCCAGGTTTGTTGTACTTCTCTTTGATATACTCCTTCACGATGTCGCAGAGCGGTTTATCGCCGGTTTTGTCGCCTTGAACGATTTCGCCGCTACACTTGTTGACTATGATTATGTGGTTGTCTTCGTAGACTACTTTCATTGTTTGCCAGTTAATAAAAACACAAAGAGGGTGTATCAAAATAGAAGTTATGGAAGTTGGGGCTCCCGATAATTTCAGTTTTGAAACACCCTCATTATCGTAAAAAATCTGCTTGTAGACAGAATTACATGTTCATGCCACCATCTACCTGAATAACCTGTCCGCTTACGTATGAAGACATATCAGAAGCGAGGAATACGCATACGTTTGCGATGTCTTCTGTCTGACCTCCGCGACGCAATGGAATCTTCTTCATCCAGTCCTTGCGTACGTCCTCTGGGAGCTGTGCTGTCATTGGTGTCTCGATGAAACCAGGAGCGATAGCGTTAGCACGCACGCCCTTCGGACCAAGCTCCTGAGCGATTGACTTTGCCAAGCCAATCATACCTGCCTTAGAAGCCGAGTAGTTGCACTGGCCAGCATTGCCATGAACGCCTACTACTGACGACATATTGATGATTGAACCGCTACGCTGACGAAGCATGATCGGCGCACAAGCGTGGATGAAGTTGAACGCTGACTTGAGGTTTACGTTGAGCACTGCGTCCCACTGAGCCTCAGACATACGGAGCATCAGTCCGTCCTTTGTGATACCAGCGTTGTTCACCAACACGTCGATAGAACCGAAGTCGGCATGTATCTGCTTTACAACTTTCTCTGTCTCCTCAAAATCGGCAGCATTGCCTGCGTATGCACGACAAGTAACGCCCAAAGCCTCAATCTCCTTACGTGTAGCCTCAAGTCCGGCAGCCATGTCGTCGTTGAGCACGAGGTCGGTGAATGCGATGTTTGCGCCTTCAGAGGCGAACTTCATAGCGACAGCCTTTCCGATGCCGCGGGCTGCTCCCGTGACGAGGGCAGTCTTACCTGTTAATAATCCCATTTCTTAAATTATTAAATATATAAACGTTTCTAATTGTTCAATTTCTTTCCGAGCGCACCATACACCACCTTTGCCACGAGCGGCTTGCTGGCTTCCTCGGTGAGTCCGTGACCGATGCGTCCGTAGATGAACGGCACCTCAAGACCCTTTATACAATAGTGGGTGATATCAGCTACGAGGTTTACGTCGTCGATATCAAACTCGCCGTCCGCCTTGCCCTCCTGATAAACCTTACGAAAGAGATCTATCTCATAGTCGTCAAACTTTTTGCGCACCTTCTCCACCATCCAAATATTGCGGAAGAACTCGGCACGCAGATTGCCATTGCGCACTACCGTCTCTCTAATCATGATCAGATGGGTGTAGATAAGCTCGATAACCTTGTCCAACGGACGCATCTTCATAGCAGCCACCTCGTCGAGTTTGTCGCTCAAGCGCTCCAATTCCGACTCTATCACAGCCGAATACACCTCCTCCTTGCTATTGAAATAGGTGTACAACGTGCGACGACCTTTGCCTGATGCCACGGCGATGTCGTTCATCGTGGTGTTCGCTACGCCGTTCTTTGCAAACAGCTGTCGCGCAATATCTATGAGTTTCTGACGTGTCTTGGATATTGACATATTGAGATTACCCCTTTCCAGTTTATTTTAAACGAATAAGCAGAGCGTTGCAGCACTCTTTAATGGACGAGAGTTGCATTTGCACACACCCTCTAACAATGTGCAAAAGTACTGCAATATTTTCAAAAAAGCAAATAAATGGGCGTTAATATGCTCACTTATACCGCATTTCTTCATTTATATCCACATCCGCGCCGGTCGATGCAGACCGCCCAAAACCTACAACAACACTATTGTACGTCAGACTTAAAATAAAAGAAGTTATACTTTGAAGGTTTAAAAGATTTTCATATCTTTGCATAAGAAAGGCTGCATCTCGGCAATTCAAGCAAACTTGATTGCACTCGATTTGCACTTTCTTTGCATAAAAACAACTAAAACCTATATCATAATATGACGCTAAACAAACACACCACCATACTCAGTATGGCTTTCGCCGCAATCATGTCGTTTGGCACTATGCAAACCGACGCACAATCGCTCTCGCCGTCAACCAAATGGCAGTGGGATAAAGGTAAAATCGTGATTGAGTCGCCCGAACGACCTGCCGGACAGAAGGACGTGCTACAGTTAGCTCTGCCGAAGATGAAGACTGTACGTGTGGGCTTCGTCGGTCTGGGTATGCGCGGACCAAGTGCTGTGGCTGACTTCGCACTCATCCCTGGCGTAGAGATTGTAGCACTGTGCGACTATGAGCACGACCGTGCCGAGCGACAGAACGCAACACTACGCAAACACGGACTGCCTCCTGCTGCTGTATATTCGGGCGAAAAGGGATACGAGGACTTATGCAGACGCAACGATATCGACCTCGTGTACATCGCTACCGACTGGGACCACCACGCCATTGTAGCAAAGTGCGCTCTCAAAAACGGCAAGAATGTGGCTGACGAGGTGCCATCGGCTATGAACCTGGAAGAATGTTGGGAACTGGTAAATCTCGCCGAGCAGAAACAGCTCAACTGCATGATTCTTGAAAACTGCTGCTACGACTGGTTCGAAATGCGAACGCTGAACATGGCGCAACATGGTGTATTCGGTGAGATAATACGTGCACAAGGAGCATACATCCACAATCTCGACGAGTTCTGGGACTATTATTGGAAAAACCCAAACGGTTCCGACCCCGAACAATTAGGATGGCGACTAAAATACAATCGCGAAAATCGTGGCGACATATACGCTACGCATGGCTTAGGACCAGTAGCGCAGGCACTCGACATTCATCGTGGCGACCGCATGGCACTACTCGTGGCAATGGACACAAAGAGCGTACACGGAAAGGAGTTGGTGGAGGCAAAGACGGGTAAGCCGTGCAACGACTTCCGCAACGGCGACCACACGACAACACTTATCCGCACCGCAAATCAAAAGGTTATAGAGCTGCAACACGACGTGATGAACCCTCAGCCCTACAATCGACTCTATCAGCTAACTGGCTCACGTGGCTTCGCCAACAAATACCCCATCGAAGGATACGCTTTGGACAGCAAACAGCTCACTGCAAGCGGTGTGCAACCACAGGTGGACAACCTCTCTACACATAGCTTCATGCCAGAAGCCGAAAGAAAAGCACTCGAAGAGAAGTACGAACACCCAATTCTGAAGAAGTTCGGTAAACTGGCAAAAGAGGTTGGAGGACATGGCGGCATGGACTTCATTATGACTGCGCGTCTCGTCTACTGCCTGCAAAACGGACTGCCGCTCGACATGGACGTGTACGACTTGGCTGAGTGGTGCGCCATCGCCGAACTCAGTGCATTGTCAATGGACAACGACTGCGCTCCAGTCACCTTCCCCGACTTCACTCGCGGACTATGGAACAAGTACCAAGGCTACCGCCACGCCTATGCTTCGCCTGAGGAAGAGGCAGCAACAGAAGCTATCGCCCAAGCCTTCACAAAGGCATCTAAAGATGCAACAGCTAAGTTGAAGCTATGGCAACTCTACGACAATGTGCAGAATGCCAAGAGCGATGCAATGAAGCAGAAGGCACAAACTGCTCTCAACAAAGCTATAGCCAAGGCAAGAGCAATCGTAGCCAAACAACTGTAACACCCCTCTACACCCCTCCCCCCCTTCACACCCCTTCACCTCTTTTTACCCGAATAACGACACTTAATCAATCGCCTGCTATATGATAACTCTTCCCGAAAGTTTTTGGATTTTATTCGTGATAATAATCTTTTGCTTTATAATAAAGGAGGCGAAGAATGGTGTCTCGCATTCATTAAATCCAGAAAAAGCTAAACAAGAACTCGAAGACGCCAAGGAATCACTTGCATTTACAAAGCATAAATTATGGCTTATACGTGTTGCCGACCGCGAATCGCGACGTATGGAGAAGCGCCTTGAATATCTGTACCGTCTACGCAAAAAGGCTGTGAAACGCTTTGGCGAGGAGTCTGAGCAAGTAGCACGTATAGACAAATGGTTAATGGAGGTGCGACGATACATGCTTGATTTTTCAAAGATATCTATGGCAGCATTTAACATGCACATTGGTATCTAAATGAATCTCGAATATTTTTCGTATATTTGCGATATAACCAATTAAATCGTCTGCAATATGTTAGCAATACTTATTTTCAGCTGGATAGTATCAGTCCTTCTTGTACTTTTAGCCGAAAGAAATAACGGCTATTCTTCATCGTTGAGTCACGATGAAAAAATAAAAAGAATGAGAGAAAAAAGACGCAAATTAGAACAAGAAACGGCTGAAATTGATGCAAAATGGAGGGAATATAAACTTAAAAGGAAAGAGTTTAATCAATTTTTAAAAGATCTTCATAAAAGCAAACAGCAATAATGTATTTTTTCAGGTCTTATATAAGTGCTACTTTCGGTTCACAAACCAAAAGTAGCATTTTTTATGACAACAACTCAAACATTCGAGACCATTTTAACTCCAGACTTTGCAGTCTCGAATATTTCGCGTATATTTGCGGTATAACCAATTAAATAATTAGATTATGCTTATCGAATTTACAATATTTGGAGCCTTGTTCTTTGTTTGCGTAGCCATTCGTTCTTTATGCGAGGGTATACGTGATGAAACGAAACGTAGTAGCGTTGCCCGTAGAATTGAGCGAGAGGCAAAGAGGCGCGAATTGGAGTTAAAACGCGCAAAATTAAAAGCAAAAAAAGAAGAAGATGCCCGCAAATGGAAAGAATTTAATAAAGCTTACAAGGAAATATTAAAGGGCAATTACTAAAATTAACCCGTTGGCGGAATTAATTTAAGTTGATAAATATGAGTAAAAGGTTGTATA
>ERZ1673740.408-NODE-408-length-51417-cov-12.564347_pt1 | contig 51417 bp, 46 predicted proteins | sample MGYA00580221_ERZ1673740 | MGnify/ENA primary metagenome ERZ1673740 (study PRJEB41218, sample SAMN15661786) | gut metagenome | host: Homo sapiens | place: Canada: London | collected 2015-08-20/2019-03-30 | study: EMG produced TPA metagenomics assembly of...
GACCTGAGCAAGTACAGCCCCACCGAGTTCATCCCGGGCTGCATCTACTATCAGGGCGACCACAGCCCCAACGAGGCAGAGCGGGCCGCCCGGGGCTATTCCTCGGCATGGCTCCACCATAAGGGCCGCAACAAGCACCATCTGGAATACTGGATCGACTACTCCACCAACAAATCCGGCCTGGGCGGCATGAAAATGCCCCTGCGCTATGTCTGCGAGATGGTCTGCGACCGCGTGGCGGCCAGCCAGATCTATCTGGGCGACAAGTACACCGACGCATCCCCGTGGCAGTATTATGAAAAGAGCAAGGATCACTATCTGCTCCATCCCGAAACAAGGGCACTGCTGGAAAAGCTGCTGCTGATGGTCCGGGATCTGGGGCAGGAGCGCACCTTTGCCTACATAAGATTCCTGCTCGGGTGTGAAGATAACGATTAAATAAAATCAAGGAGGCATTGCAATGAAACGTTTCAAAAAAGTTCTGGCACTTGTTCTGGCCGGTGTTCTGGCACTGGCAATGCTGACCGCCTGCGACGGTGGCACCACCGACCCGGATAAGATCATGCCGGACGATGGCACGGTCGAAGTGGTTATGACGATCAATAATACCGCAGCCAATAAGGGCCTGGGTCAGGTCGAATACAGTGCAAAATACAGTGCTGTGACCAAGGCATTGCTGGAAAACTGGCTGGAATGGCGTAATGACGGCAGCAATACAAAGTATCGTGAGAATTATGATAAGATCACGGCAGAGCTGGGCAATGTCAAGATCGTGGTTGGTCTGACCAAGGATACAACTCCGCTTGCAGCGCAGGCCAACTATAATCCGGCTACCAGAACCAGCTTCAAATATGATTCGCTGTTCAAGGACGAGAGCGCATTCAATCTGGCTGAAAAGATCGGCGTTGCATACGTTCCCACTTCTAACGGCACTGTCTATCAGGCGGTCTGCCTGTTCGACGTGAACTGAGCGTTCCCCGATACAGAGGAAAGAAAACATAAAGCATAAAGATCCCCCGGAGGGCGGCGCGGGCCGCTTTCCGGGGGCTTTTGTGTCAGAGAAACTGCTTACTGCTCGTTCTCGTAGATCTTAATATAGTGGGGGGCGTTTCTGTCCTGCACAAAGAGAAGCGTGCAGGTGAGTGCGGCGGCTAAGAACGTGAAGATGGCAAGCAGAGCTTTGAGAACTTTCATGGTATCCGATCCTCCTTGGCGGGCATGGCCCGGTCGTTCAAATGCGGAGCAGGGGACGTTCCGCAGGGTCATTAGCAACAGTATACCATAATCCCGGTAGAAAGGCAAACGGTAGTAAAGTTGCGTGAAGTTGGTGGTTGTTAATAAAAAAACAATTGGTTAGATACGGCTAATCGTTAAAAATGGCAAAGAAAATTGAGGAAATTGCATCATTTTGGTGCTGTTGTCGTTGAACTTCCGGCTGTAAAATGATACAATAACTGTGTTAAGCAGCTGCTGTCCCTGCCGCAGTGCGCCCGCATGAGGGCAGGGGTGGCAATTCAAGCAGAATGGGGGATTTATTCCATGTTGAACAAGCTGAAACGTGCGGCGCTTGGCGCGCATACGCCGCATGACAAGGCAACCGCTGCAAGCAAACCAGTTCCGATGCCTCTGCCCGCGCAGGTACGCATCCTGATGAGCCAGCACATCGGCGCTCCGGCGAAAGCCCTGGTCAAAAAGGGCGACGAAGTGTTTGTTGGCACCAAGATCGGTGAGGCAGGCGGTTTTGTCTCTGCAAATATCCACTCCAGTGTTTCTGGTACCGTGGCCGCTGTGGAACCCTTCCGTCTCTCCAATGGCCGGATGTGCGACTCTGTTGTCATCAAGACCGATGGCAAGCAGACCGTGGACCCTGCCGTGAAGGCACCCGAGGTCACCGACAAGGCCAGCTTCCTGGCAGCCGTGCGTGAGTGCGGCCTGGTGGGTCTGGGCGGCGCAGGCTTCCCGACCGATGTCAAGCTGCAGCCCAAGCAGACCGTGGACACCCTGCTCATCAACGCTTCCGAGTGTGAAGTCTGGCTGACCAGCGACACGCAGGAGATGCTGAACTGCAGCGATGATATCGTCCGCGGCATCGAGGCCGTGCTGAAGTACACCGGCATCCCGAAGTGCATCATCGGCATTGAGAACAACAAGCCCGAGTGCATCGAGCTGTTGAACCAGAAGACCAAAGACAAGCCCGCCATCGAGGTCAAGGCACTGCCCAGTGTTTACGGCACCGGCGCAGAGCTGATCCTGATCGAGAAGTGCCTGGGCCGCGAGGTTCCGCACGGCGGTCTGCCCGCAGATGCAGGTGCCATTGTGATGAACGTGACCTCCGTTTCTACCCTGGGCAAGTACCTGGCTACCGGTATGCCGGTGGTCAGCCGCTGCATCACCGTGGACGGCGATGCCTGCGCAAAGCCCCAGAACCTGATCGTTCCCGTGGGCACTGCCTACGAGGATGTTCTGAACGCTGCCGGCATCAAGGGCGGCGTGGAGCTGGGCAAGGTGGTTGCCGGCGGTGCCATGATGGGCCCCGCTGTGGAGAACCTGAGCTACCCCACCACCAAGACCACCTCCGGCCTGATCATGCTCAGCGCCGCTGCTGCAGAGCCCCCGCAGGTCAACCCCTGCATCCGCTGCGGCCGCTGCGTGGAGTACTGCCCCATGGGTCTGGAGCCCGTGGAGGTCAACCAGGCTTACGCTGCCCGCGACGTTCAGGAGCTGGGCAAGCTGCATGTTGATTACTGCTTCAACTGCGGCTCCTGCACCTTTGTCTGCCCGGCAAAGCGCCCCTGCACCCAGATGATGGGCCTGGCAAAGGCGTTCTACCTTGGTGAAATCAAAAAAGGAGGCAATAAGTAATGGATACGAAGCTTATTGTTTCGGCCTCCCCGCACCTGCGCAGTGAGGAAACGACCCAGAGCCTGATGGCCAACGTGATCGTTGCCCTGTGCCCCTGTGTGGTGGCCTCTGCAATCATCTTTGGCGCGCGTGCCCTGCTGGTCACCGCAGTGTCCGTTGTGGCATGTGTGGCCTTTGAGTGGCTGTACTGCAAGCTGCTGAAGAAGGCAAACCCCATCAGCGACCTGTCCGCTGTGGTCACCGGCATCATTCTGGCCATGAACGTGCCCGTGGGCATGCCCATCGGCCAGCTCATCATCGGCGACCTGGTTGCCATCATCGTGGTCAAGCAGCTGTTCGGCGGCATTGGCATGAACTTTGCAAACCCTGCACTGGTCGGCCGTATCGTGCTGTTCATCAGCTTTGCCGGTTCCATGAACAATTGGGTGTTCCCCGATGCAGCGGTTGACCAGCTGTCCAGCGCTACCCCGCTGGCTGTGGCTGACACCAGCAAGCTGAGCCTGCTGGATCTGTTCATGGGCGTGCACGGCGGTGTTCTGGGCGAGACCTGCGCTCTGGCCATCCTGCTGGGCCTGATTTATATGGTGGCCACCAAGACCATCAGCATCGCCATCCCCGCTTCTTACATCGGCAGCATGTTTATCTTCTACCTGATCTCCACCGGCAGCCTGCACGGCGCACTGGTCGGCATCCTGTCCGGCGGCCTGATGTTCGGTGCTGTGTTCATGGCAACGGACTATGTCACCAGCCCCTTTACCCTGAAGGGCAAGCTGATCTACGGCCTGTGCCTGGGCATCGTCACCTTCGCCATCCGTCAGTGGGGCAGCTACGCCGAGGGCGTTTCCTTCGCGCTGCTGTTTATGAACCTGTGGGTCCCCTTTATCAACGATTGGACCCGTCAGACTCCTTACGGCTATGTTAAGCCTGCAAAGAAAGCAAAGGAGGGTGCTGGCAAATGAATAAGAATTCTTCCTGGGAGACCAGTGTAAAGCCTGTTGTTGTGCTGAGCGTGATCGCACTGATCGTCAGCCTGCTGCTGGCCATGGTCAACTCCTTTACGGCTCCCATCATTGAGGATAACCAGAAGGCCGCAACGCTGGCTGCCTATGTGGACGTGATGCCCACCGTTTCCAGCGCCTCCGATCTGGAGGAAGTGACCGACTACACCACCGAGAACATCACCGGTGCTGTAAAGGCCACCGACGGCTCCCTGGCCATCAAGGCTGAGGAAAAGGGCTTTGACGGCGGCATCCTGTCCGTCATCATCGGCTTCGACACCAACGGCACTGTCACCGGCATCTGGGTGGACGCTTCTACCCAGACCAAGGGCATCGGCAGCAACGTTGCCACCGACAGCTTCCTTGCTCAGTTCGATGGCATGGATGGCACCCAGAACATCACCCTGGGCCAGGGCTACGACGCATACAGCGGCGCAACCATTTCCTCTAAGGCTCTGTTTGCCGCCATCAACGATTGCATCAACTGCTACAACGAGTTGGCATAAAGGAGGTTGGTAAGAAATGGCAAGCGAAAACAAGTCCAAGGTAAGCATCCTTACCAACGGCATCATCAAAGAAAACCCCGTTCTGCGTCTGGTTCTGGGCACCTGCTCCTGCCTGGCTGTTACCACGGCAGTTTCCAGCGCGCTGGGCATGGGCGCAGCCTTCACCTTCGTGCTGGTGTGCTCCAACATCCTGATCTCGCTGCTGCGCAACGTGATCCCCGCTAAAGTCCATCTGCCCTGCTACATCGTCATCATTGCAGGCTTCGTGACCATCGTTCAGATGGTGATGCACGCCTACATGGACAGCCTGTACACCGCACTGGGTGTGTTCCTGCCCCTGATCGTTGTCAACTGCATCATTCTGGGCCGTGCCGAGATGTTTGCCTGCAAGAACAATGTGGTGGATTCCGCACTGGACGGCATCGGCATGGGCATCGGCTACACCCTCACCGTGGTGCTGATGGCCTCCATCCGTGAGATCCTGGGCAGCGGCACCTGGCTGGGCTTCCAGGTCCTGCCCGAGAGCATGGCCAAGATGAGCATTATGACCCAGGCTCCCGGCGCATTCTTCTGCTACGGCGTGCTGATGGCCGGCTGCGTCTGGCTGGAAGGCAAGCTGGATGCCCGCATCGAGCGCAAGAGCTGCTGCGACCTCGACAACCTGAAGAAGGAGGCAGAATAAGATGTTAGTCAAACTTGCTGCGATCTTCTTCAGCATGATCCTGGTGAACAACTACGTGCTGGTGAAGTTCTACGGTATCTGCCCGTTCCTGGGCGTTTCCAAGAAGCTGGATTCCTCCATTGGTATGTCCGGCGCTGTTATCTTTGTTATGCTGGTGGCAACGGCTGTCACCTTCCCCATCCAGATCTTCATTTTGAACCCCGCTGACCTGGGCTACCTGCAGACCATCGTGTTCATCCTGGTCATTGCAGTGCTGGTGCAGTTCATCGAGATCTTCCTGAAGAAGTATGTTGTTGCACTGTACAATTCTCTGGGCGTTTACCTGCCCCTGATCACCACCAACTGCTGCGTGCTGGCCGTGACCATTCTGGTCGTGGACGACTACGGCGCAGACGTTGCTACCCTTGGCTTTGCCGCTGCCTACATTGAGGCTCTGGTCTGTGCCGTGGGTGCAGGTGTCGGCTTTATGCTGGCCATGGTCATGTTCAGCGGCGTGCGCAAGCGTGTGGAAGCCTGCGATCCCCCGGCACCCTTCAAGGGCCTGCCCATCACCCTGATCGCAGCAGCCATCACCAGCCTGTCCTTTATGGGCTTCGGCGGTCTCGTCGAAAACCTGTTCAACGTGACGCTGTAAGGGAGGAACAGGATTATGAATATTGTATCTGCTGTGATCCTCTGTACCATTGTGGGCGCGATCGGTGCCGTTGTTCTGGTGCTGGCCGCAAAGTTCATGGCGGTTGAGGAAGACCCCCGTATTGAAGAAGTTTCTGCCTGCCTGGCCGGTGCAAACTGCGGCGGCTGCGGCTACGCCGGCTGTGCCGACTACGCAAAGGCCGTTGTTATGGACGGTGTTCCCTGCGACAAGTGCGCCCCCGGCGGCCCCAAGGCTGCTGCCGCCATTGCCAAGATCATGGGCGGCGAGGCAAGCGCTGTGGAGAAGAAGGCTGTGGTCCAGTGCCAGGGCAACTCCGAGCACTGCAAGCCCAGCTACGAGTACAAGGGCATCCAGACCTGTGCCGCTGCTGCGACCCTGTACGGCGGCCCCAAGACCTGTACCTTTGCCTGCATCGGCCTGGGCGACTGCACCAAGGTGTGTAAGTTCGATGCCATCCACATTGTGGACGGCGTGGCCAAGGTGGACAAGGACAAGTGCACCGGCTGTGGTGCCTGCGCCAACATCTGCCCCAAGCACGTTATTATGATCGACGCAGGCGGCCCCCGCAAGCCCGTGGTCATGTGCTCCAATCAGGATAAGGGCCCCGTTGCCATGAAGGCCTGCACCACTTCCTGCATTGCCTGCGGCATGTGCGAGCGCACCTGTAAGTTCGATGCCATCCACGTTGTGGACGGCGTGGCCCGTGTGGACTACGACAAGTGCAAGGGCTGCGGCATGTGCGCCCAGAAGTGCCCCAAGCACATCATCCTCTTCCCGCTGAAGGACGATCCGAATCCCCCCAAGCCCGTGGTGAAGCAGGCTCCGAAGCCCGCTGCCGCTCCTGCCGCTCCGGCAGAGCCCGCCGCAAAGGCTGAGGAGGCAAAGGCTCCCGAAGCCCCCAAGGCTGAGTAAGCGGAACCCATTGTAATATGGTAAAGCGCCCCCATTGCTCCTTTGAGTGATGGGGGCGCTTTTTGGTGAGGCACGCCCTCTCAGTCTCGCATTCGCTCGACAGCTCCCCCGAGGGGGGAGCCAACGCATCTGCAATGGAAACGGGAGCTTTGGGCAGGCTTTTGGGCGGTAAATGCCGCTGAAGGTCGAGCCGCAATTGGCTCTCCCTTTGGGAGAGCTGGCAAAGCCGTCAGGCTTTGACTGAGAGGGCTCCGAAAACTTTTTTCAAAAAATCCCGAAAAAAGTGAAAGGAATCTGCGTTTCATGTATTATAGAGAGTGAAACTGCGAAGATACAACACAAAACTGCGTGATATATCAATGCGGCGGGCGGTGCGGATAAGTTAGACTGCGCTACTCCCCGCAATATATTACGGCGGTTCATAACTTGCTGTATATCGCAGAATATTTTGTCTGAAAAGGGGAAGGGAAAATAAAATTTCACTATTGAAAATACTGGATATACATGCTATAATTACGATAATGGGTTTGTCTGGTAAAAATAACCTGCCGAGAGAAAGAAGGCCGACAAAGGTTGGATATCTTTTTCCTTGGCTTTGCCAAAAATACTATGATGCAGGGAGGGCTCCACTGTGCGGAAAAATCATCACGGAAAAAAAGATAGGCTGGTGAAGCGCGTTTTTGCGCTTTGTCTGGCGCTTGCGGTCATCTGCACCTGCCTTGTGCCGGTGTTTGCAACGGAGGGTCTGATCGATCCTCAGGTTAATCAAGAGGCCTCCCGGCCCGTAGATGACGGCGAGGCATCCTATCCTGACGACGAATGTGCCGGTTTCGGCGAGGAGGAAGCCACCCGGCCTGTAGACGGCGGCGAAGCTGCCGGTTTTGGCGAGGAGGAAGCCTCCCGGCCTGTAGAGGGCGGCGAGGACAACCTCGACGGCGGCCCCAGCGTTAAGGAAACGGAGTGGGGCACCGTCATTGAGTACGGCCCCAGCTCCAGCACCGGTACCGACCCCGAACCCGAGACCCAGTGGTCCGGCGAGGACGACGTGGTGGAAAAGCCTGATGACAAAGTGGTCGTTTCCGGCGACGAGATCAAAAAGCTGCAGGACATGGTGGTCTACCGCTTCTGGCTGAAGGAGCTGAACGCCAACGATCTGCAGGACATTACCGCTCAGGCACAGATCAACAATATGACGGAGAGCGAGTATCTGGCCCGGAACGGTGAGGTTCTGTGGAACCTGTACTTCATTCAGGCTGTGCCCCGGGTAGAGACCATCGCGGACTACAGCAGCTACATCGAGAACCCCTCCTCCAACCGGGACCCCAAGGGCGAACTGCGGCAGTTTGACTACTGGTACACGCTGGACGAGTTTGGCAACCGGGTGCGCCTGAACCTCACCGACCCCACCAGCAACATTCTGGACGACAAGACCACCACCGTGAACGTCTACGCCGCATGGAAGGACGGTACCGTGGGCTCCGATGAGGAAGAGGACGTGGATCACGAGGATCTGGTGGACAAGAACCCCGTGCCTGTGGATCTGGAAACCAAGGCCTCTGCCTCCTACGAGGACGAGGACGGCAACACGAAGAGCGTCAATCTGCCGGTGGAGGTGAAAAATCTGCCCTCTGCCGCTCATAGCCTCAGCGTCATCCACATGGGCGATGATGATATGGAGCGCTTCTATGAGAGCCACGAGGACAGCTTTGGGGAAATGATGCCCATTCTGGGCCTGAAGATCTCCCCCAAGAACGCCAAGGGCGAAACGGTGCAGCCTGCCAAGGGCCAGAAGGCTACCGTCACCGTCTCCGGTCTGGACAAACTGCCGGCAATGGAAGGTGCTACTGCCAACACGCTGAAGGTGTTCCACGAGACCTATGATGGCAATGTGGAGATTCTGGATGTCCTTACTTATACCAACGGCACCCTGACCTTTGAGACCACCAGCTTCAGCCCCTTTGTGCTTGCACTGGAATATCCGGATCAGGGAAGTGAAGAGTTCGATGATGACGGCATTGAGATTGTCAGCATTGAGATTGATGGCGTTGAGTACCCGAATGTGAATGATGGTATTGCTACGATCAGCAGCATTCAGGGTGATGCAAAAGTTCCGGTTGGCGCAACGATTACACTGCGATCCAAAAACGGAAAATCGTACCACGAACATAAATGGATAATTACACCGAATAAGCAAAACCCCGGTGAAGCGAAGTTTGTTGACAGCAATGGAAATTTGGTTGACGAAATTTATGGCGTGGGAGATACTTTCAAAACAGTACGGTTAAAGGTTACGAAAACAGGTGAGTTGACGATTAATCACCGCCACGGTGACCCCAAAGCAGATGATGAACATAAGTTTAGTAACGGCGATGAGCTGAAGATTACAGTTGTGGAAAGCGATAATCCGACATCTTCTTACAATCTTTATGTTTACACACAGATTTGGGATTATTCGCAATCTCAGGGTGATTATTACAAGCCACATGTGGAAAATAAAACTTGGAACGGCATGGCTGTTGGCACAATTCTGAATGTGCCTGACCCGGAAACCTATAAATGGAAAGAACGTCCATACAATCAGCTTTATGACACAAACAGTACCGAAAATAAGCTTGGAACAGAAATTTTGGTTGATTCCGGACAGTTTCCTGTGATTCCGATTAAACAGGCGGATGGTTCTTACAAGGATTACTATTATAAGGAGCCCCCGAGTAGTTGGGAGTCAAATGCCGTAAAGAAGAATTATGGCGGTACATACACAATTAAATGGTACGAGGTGGTTGGAGTAGGCGGAGCTAACACTGGTAAAAATGGCACGCAGGGAGATTGGACAGGAGAAGAGAGCCTGAGCAAAAAATACACGAGTGGCGTGTATGAATCTCCGATTACGTATGTCGGCGATAAAATAATGACGTACCATCTGGATGGTTTGCTATTGATCCATGATGCAACGCACATCAACGTCCAATTTATGGTTCAGGATGCGGGTAAAAATACTTTTGATCTAGTGAATGATTATGGCGGAGCATATACAGTCCAAAAGCAGGGCGATTCAATTCAGTTGAATACAATTGCCCGCCCGGATGTCAAAAGCGATGCTCAGACTGAAGCGGTGTGCCCGGATACAAAAATAACAGCAGATGGTACAGTTTATACCTTTAAAGGCTGGTATACGGATGAAAATTGCACCCGAGAAGCGGATTTTGTAAATGGCACCATTTCTACGGATACAACTTTCTACGCAAAGTATGTACCTGCTTCTGCCAACCTGACCATCTCCAAAACCGTTACTGGCAAACTTGGCGACACCAACAAAGCCTTTACCTTTACAATTACCAAAGCTGATGGCACAGCGGCAAATATCACTAATACCAATATTGAGATTAGTGAAGCAGATCGTGCAAAGGTTGAATGGAAAGGTAATGGTCAGTTTACGCTGAAAGACGGAGCTTCGATTACCTTCAAAAATTTGCCGAGTGGCGAGTACAAGATTGTAGAGGACGATTACACCGGCGAAAAGTACGAGACCAGCTATGTGGTTGGTTCCGGTGATCCTCAGAGCGGACGAGAGGCAGCTGTAACAATGAGCGGCACTAATGTGACGCTTGCCTTTACCAACCATTGCAACCTCGAGCCTGACCTTGGTGTCCTCCTCGACACCCTGCCTTACATCGTCATCCTTGCTGTGGTGGCTGGCGGCGTGGCCCTGCTGATGCTGCGCAAGCACCGTAAGGAAGATGACTAAAGGGGGCTGACCGCATGGCGAAGAAGAAAGCGCCCCAGCGGCTGGCCGGTGCAGAGGAAAGCTGCATCAGCCCGGAGCAGGAAGCAATCATCCAGTGGTTCCGGACGGTGAAATTCCGCAAGAACCTGCTGGGCGGCGTGGACGAAGCGGCAATGTGGAAGAAGCTGGAAGAGCTTTACGCCCTGTACGAAGCCGCCATCCGCGCCGAGCGCACCCGCTATAATGTGCTCTTGGAGCAGCAGACCGGAAGCCTGCCCTTGGATACCGCCAAAGTTGACAGTTTTGCCAAGGGCTCCCCTACTAGGGGAGCTGGCACGGCGACAGCCGTGACTGAGAGGTTTAACCCGGAATCTGACAGCTCTGACCCCCAAAAGGAGGCGCATTCCGATGCACCCGCTGGACAATGAAGCCCTGAAGCTGGGGGCAAAGGCGGTGCGCCGCCGCAGGCTGGACGCTGAGAACCGGCAGGATTTTATCAGCCTGCTGGGCCGCGTTGTGGTGATCCTGCTGTGCGCCTGGGTGCTGTTCACGCAGGTGTTCCTGCTCACGCAGGCCAAGGGCAGCAGCATGTTCCCCGCGGTAAAGGATGGCGACCTGCTCATCTGCTACCGCCTGCACAAAACCTACGCAAAAAACGACGTTGTGGTCTACACCCAGGGCGGCAAGCTCCGGGTGGGCCGCATCCTTGGGCGCGAGGGCGACCTTGTGGCTCTGGACGACAGCGGCACCCTTGTGGTGAACGGCGCGGTGCAGAGCGGCGAGATCCTCTACCCCACCTACGCAAAAGACGCGCTGGAGTACCCCTACACGGTGCCGGAAGGCTGCTTTTTTGTGCTGGGCGATTACCGCACACAATCTGAGGACAGCCGGGACTTTGGCCCGGTTCCGCTGGAGGATGTGCAAGCAAAAGTAATTACACTACTGCGGCGACGCAGTTTGTAATACCACGGAGGCCGGAAGAAGCTGCCGGCATCCTGCCTGTGAACCGCGGAGTTTGGGCCGCGGCACAGGAGTACGAACTATTTCTTACTAGGGAGGAATAACAATGAAACTGAAGAAATTCTTCGCGGGCGTTCTGGCTGCCGCCATGATGCTCACCGTCGGCGCAACCGCAGCGTTTGCGGAAACTGGCGCTGATGAAGCTGCAACCACAGCGAACACTCCGCTTTTGGGCAATACTGGACTGAACGCTAACGATAATATTCCTGTTTATAAGACCTATGAGGTCAAGAAGGGCGTTTCTCCTGAAGAAACGTTCTACTTTCAGATTGACTATGTGAAGGCAATTAAGCAGGATTCTAAGGGCTATGCACCGTACACTGCTGCACATGAGAATGTTACAACTAAAGATGTGAAGTTCGATTCTATGGTCGGAACCAAGACGGATTCTAAGGCTTTCAATGTCACTCCTGCTGAGTTGAATTTGAGCAATCCGACTGGTACGGGTAAGTATCTGTATAAGATTACTGAGAAGGCTGGCACAAATGCTGCTGTTACCTACCAGCAGAGCGAAGTGTATATGGTTGTGACTGTTGCGCATGACGTTGATGCGGATGGTAAGACAATTAAAGAGAATTCTTGGAAGTATTACGTTACAATGTATAAGACCCAGAATGGTGCAGAAAATGCTACTCAGTCTGACAAGGTAAATAATACCGATGCTTTTAAGAACACCTACGGCGATAACAATATTTCCGAGCTGACCTTAAAAAAGGTTGTGAAGGGTAGCTTTGGCGATCTTGGTGAAAAATTTACCTTCGAGGTGAAGTTTACTAAGGCTACAGGTAAGACTTATAGCAACATTTTGGTCGATAGCAAGAGCTCAAATGACGTAGATGATGTTTCGATTGTGAAGAAGGATACGACTGAGCAGGTTACTGAGCTGAGCTATGACGAAACTTATGTTGTTACTCTGAAGCATAATCAGTGGATTAAGTTCAACAATGTCGCTTCTGATGTTGAGTATGCTATCGTTGAGAATAAGAAGGATAACTGGCAGTATACGACCTCTCTGCAGGATGGTTCCAATGCAAACTTTACTGAGGCCACTATGACTGCAGCTGGTACTACCAAAGCAACTGCCTCCACTGATACCTTTATCAACGACCACCAGGGTACTCCCGACATGGGTGTTGTGCTGGACAATGCACCTTACATTGCAATGCTGGCCATCGTTGCCATTGGTGGTGTGGCCCTGATGCTGAACAAGCGCCGCCGCGACGAGGAGTAAGAACCTCTCAGGCGCTAGCGCGCCAGCTCCCCTAGTAGGGGAGCCAAGTATACGCCTCAGCGTTGACCGTTCACGAAAGCTGACCGTGAAGCAGCACCCTTCTTGCCTCTCCTACTAGGAGAGGTGGCAAAGCCGCAAGGCTTTGACGGAGAGGTTTGGCCTATGTCTATCACCAATCTGCCCTACAATGGAGAAATGAATTTCCGGGCAAAAGAGCTCAGGCGTGAAATGACACAGCATGAGCGGAAATTATGGTATTTATTTCTCCGAAAATATCCGGTAAAAATCTACAAACAGCGTGTAATTAACTCGTTTATTGCAGATTTTTACTGTCCGGCAGCTCGGTTAGTGATTGAACTGGACGGTTCACAGCACTATACAGATCAAGGTGAGGCTTACGACAAAGAACGTGATACGATCATTGAAAAGTATGGTGTTATGATTTTAAGGTTTTCCAATCTTGAGATCGACCGCTGTTTCGATTCTGTTTGCGAACGTATCCATGATACAATACAGAAACGTGTTGTTGAATTGGAACGTAATGCCTGACTTGCCTCCCCTACTAGGGGAGGTGGCAAAGCCGTTAGGCTTTGACGGAGAGGTTCAGTTTCCGGTAGAAACCTCTCAGGCGCTTCGCGCCAGCTCCCCTAACAGGGGAGCCAAGAAAGCCAGCTAGGAGGTGGGCTGTATCAACTGGCAGAGAAAAGCGTTGAGGGCAGCCGACTTTCTGGTGAGCACGGTGGTCGTGCTGTTCCTGGTGGTCGCCGGGGCGTATTCAGCCTATGCCCTGTGGGACAACTCGCAGGTGTACGCCGCCGCAGACAATGTTCAGGCAGAGCTTTTGCAGTTCAAGCCCAAGGCGGGCGCAGATAACGGCGCAAGCTTTGAGGAGCTGCTGGGCATCAACCCGGATGTCTGCGCGTGGGTCACACTGGACAACACCGCCATCGACTACCCTGTGGTACAGGGCGAGGACAACTTTACCTATGTGAACACCGATGTCTACGGTGATTTCTCGCTGGCAGGCAGCATCTTTCTGGATGTGAACTGCGACAGGAACTTCACCGACCCTTACTCTCTGCTGTATGGTCACCACATGGAAGAGAGCAAGATGTTCGGTGATCTGGATCTCTACAAGGACGCAGAGTTCTTTGCAGAGAACACCACCGGTGAGCTGATCCTGCCGGACCGCACCTATGATCTTAAAACCTTTGCATGTCTGCTGGTCCCTTCGTCTGAGAGCGCGATCTTCCAGCCCCAGCGCTGGGACAGCGACCTGCAGGGGTTGTACACCTTTGCGCAGGAGAACGCCCTGAACCTGAACACCGAAACGCTGGCCGCCATGAAAGCGGCGGGCGATGACGCTCAGGTGCTGGCGCTGTCCACCTGTTCAACGGAGTTTACCGATGCACGCACCATTCTTCTGGCGTGGATGATCCCGTCCGCGTCGGATTCATAAAGGAGAGGATGAAATGAGGTTCCGTAAAATTGCGGCAGCGCTCCTGACGCTTGCGTTGGGGTTCTGCCTGTGTCAGCCGGCGGCATTTGCGGCCACCGCGGCTGACCAGCATACACAGCTGCAGGAGCTTCCGGTTTCCATTCAGTCCACGGGGGAAACACCTCTCCCAAAGGAAACACTGACTGTGGAACTTGAGGCTGTGGACAATGCGCCCCTGCCCGAGGTGACCACTCTGGAGATCACCGACGGCGAGACCGGCAGCTTTGGCCCCATCAACTACACCAAGCCCGGCTATTACGTTTACACCGTGCGCCAGCGCGCCGGTGTCAACACCCGCGGCACCTATGATGAAACCGTGTACTATCTGCGCGTTTCCGTGGTGTGGGACAACGACAAGCTGGTGGCCCGGATGGCCGTGCACACACAGGCCGACCTGATGGACGAAAAGGTGAGCAGCATCACCTTCAATAACAGATACAAGGCCATCGAGACCCCGTACTACCCGGACCCGTATGACCCTGATCCCGTCACCCCGCCCACCCCTTCCACGCCGGAGAACCCGGCCCCGGCAGATGCCCGCCCGACCGTGACTGAAACCACCACCCCTAGTGCACCGGAGCCCACCGCCCCGGCCAGCGTGGTGGCGGATGCCCGCCCGGCCGAAGGCCCCAAACTGATCCAGACCGGTCAGCTGAACTGGCCCATCCCTGTTCTGACGGCAAGCGGTCTGGTGCTGGTGGCCGTGGGAGCCTACCTGATGGAGCGCAGCAAGAAACGTGAAAAGAATGCGTAAAGTATCCCCCGGGCTTGTCTGCATCGTGCTGGGTGTGGTGCTCCTGCTGGCGGCTGGCGGCCTGTACGCCTACAACCGCTGCGAGGATGCTCACGCCGGTGCCGAGGCTCAGACCGTGGTGGCCGACCTTCAGCAGAAGGTGGAGACCCCGGAACCGGAGGCAGAGAGCGGCCCCCTGGACCCCGAGCTCCCGGTGGTGGAGGTCGACGGCAACGAATATGTGGGTGAGATCTCCATTCCTGCCATCGGCATTGACCTGCCGGTGATGAGCGAGTGGAGCTACCCCCGCCTGAAGATCGCCCCCTGCCGCCAGTTCGGCTCTTCCCGCACCGATGATCTGGTCATTGCGGCGCATAACTACGAGAGCCATTTCGGCAAGCTGACCTCCCTCACAGCGGGGGACAACGTCACCTTCACCGATATGGACGGCATCGTGAATGAGTACGTCGTGAACAAGGTCGAAGTGCTTGACCCCCACAGTGTGGAGGAAGTGGAACACAGCGGCTACGCCCTGGTGCTGTACACCTGCACCTACGGCGGCAAGACCCGTGTCACCGTCTTCTGTGATCGTGCATCGTAAAAATCAAGGCTGAAAAACAAAAAGAAGCCCCGACATTCGTCGGGGCTTCTTTTTTACTATGTGGGAACTCCCTCCGTCATTGCTGACGCAATGCCACCTCCCTCTCAGAGGGAGGCTTTTCGCTGCCGTAAGGCTCCCTCCTAGAGGGAGCTGTCGCCGGAGGCGACTGAGGGAGTTACTGTTTTTTCCACCGCCGCATCACGCCCATGCCCAACGCATAGGGGCCGGTGTGCACGGCAATGGTGCAGCCGATCTGCAGCAGGACCACATTGCACTCGCAGGTGGGGTACTTGGCGCGCAGGGCGGCGCGGGTCTGCATCCAGAGCCGCTTGCCCTCGTCGGCATCGTAGCCGTAGCCCACCGTGATGCAGTAGTCATCAGGTGTGCCGTTGTGTTCGGCCAGATAGGTCATCAGCAGGTCGAGGGCCTTCTCAAAGCTCTTCTGGCGGCCACGGGCCACACCAGCGGAGAAGATCTCGCCCTCCTTGAACAGGATCATGGGTTTGATGCCCAGAATGTTGGCGGCACGGCCCGTGACTTTGCCGATGCGCCCGCCCTTGATGAGATAGTCCAGATTACCCACCGTGAAGAAGATCTGGTTGGTGATCTTTTCCGCTTCCAGCCAGGTCACGGCTTCGTCCAGCGTACAGCCTGCATCCCGCATGGCCACCGCGTTTTCCACCACGATGGATTCGGTCACGGTGGCGGCGGTGCTGTCAATGACCTCGATCTTAGCATCGGGGAAATCCTCCAGCACCAGCTCCCGGGCGTTGCGGGCACTGCCCACGCAGCCGCTCATCTTGCTGGTAAAGCAGATGCAGAGCACCGGGCGGCCTGCCTCGGCATGGGCCCGGAAGGCGGTCTCAAAATCCTCCAGCGAAGGCAGGCTGGTCTTGGGGTAGGCCGCGGGGTTATCTACCATGAACTGGTAGAAATCGCGCACGGCGATCTCCTTGCCCTCCTTGCGGTAGTGCTCACCGTCCAGCGAGACATAGAAGGGGATGATCTCAATATTCAGTGTTGCGGCTGTCTCAGGGGTCAGGTCGCAGGCGCTGTCCGTGATGATATCAAACATAGTCACGCTTCCTTTTCAATGCGGCGGGTTCTGTGGCGCGGATCAGACGTTGTGGTGGATGTAGGCCTCACGCTCGGCACCCACGGAGATGTAGGTGATCTTGCAGCCAATAGCCTTTTCCAGATACTCAACGTAATCGCGGGCTTCCTGGGGCAGATCCTCCCACTTGCGGGCGGCAGTGATATCGCAGTGCCAGCCGGGCAGATACTCCACCACGGGCTGTGCGGTGTCCAGAGCCATGCCCATGGGGAAGCGCTTGGTGATGGTGCCGTCGGTCAGCTTGTAGCCGGTGACCATGGGGATCTTCTCCATGTAGTCCAGCACGTCCAGCAGGGTCAGAGCAACCTCATCGCAGCCCTGGCAGAACACGCCGTAGTGGCTTGCCACCAGGTCGATGGGGCCAACGCGGCGGGGACGGCCGGTGGCTGCACCGTACTCGTGGCCAGCCTCACGCAGGGCGTGCTTCTCTTCCTCGGTCATGGCCAGCTCAGTGACAAAGGGGCCGTCGCCCACGCAGGAGGAGTAAGCCTTCATCACGCCGATGCTGTTGGTCAGCTTATGGCCCGGGATGCCTGCGCCGATGGGTGCGTAAGCGCCGATGACGTTGGAGGAGGTGGTGTAGGGGTAGATGCCGAAGTCGATGTCGCGCAGAGCGCCCAGCTGGGCCTCGAACAGCACCTTCTTGCCGGCGGCATCGGCGTCAGCCAGATACTGGCCCACATCGCAGATGTAGTCCTTGAAGATGGCGGCGTACTTCTCCAGCCATGCCCACATCTCATCCACGCTGATGGGAGCGGCGTTGTAGCTGCCCTCCATGACGAGGTTCTTGGAGTCCACCATGGTGACCAGGCGCTTCTTGACGGAGTCGTTCAGATGCAGCAGGTCGCCCATGCGGAGGGTCTTCTTCATGTACTTGTCACCGTAAGTGTAGGCGATGCCGCGCTTGGTGGAGCCGAACTGTGCGCCGGTCTTGGCCAGGCGGGCCTCTTCCAGGCCGTCCTGATCGACATGGTAGGGCATGGTGATGGTGGCACGGTCGGAGATCTTCAGGTTATCGGGGGTGATGGAAATGCCCTGCTCCCGCAGCTTGTTGATCTCGCCGTCCAGATGGTGCGGGTCGATGACCATACCATTGCCCATCACGCAGACAACGTTGGGGCGCAGGATGCCGGAGGGCAGCAGGTTCAGCACGAACTTGCCGCGCTCGTTTTTAACGGTATGGCCTGCGTTGTTGCCGCCCTGATAACGTGCAACGATGTCGTACTCCTGGCTGATCAGGTCGACCATGCGGCCCTTGCCCTCATCGCCCCAGTTGATACCCGTAATTGCAGTAAGCATAATAAATGACCTCTTTATCATTTTTTCAAAAGACAGCCTTTTCCGTGCACCTTGCCCGGGATACGCCACCTTGGGAATCTGTACCGCCCGCGGAAATGTCCGCAACAATACAATTATAGTATAGCACGAAACGCGGAACAAAAAAAGAGGGAAGAAACACTTTTCTCTCAATTATCCGCCAGGCGCTCCTCTTCGTGATGCTGCTTTAGTTCTTTTTCCCCAGCTTGTGCACAGTGCCATCCGGCTCTTTGATCGAGGTGTTGTTCAGCTGGGCGCGCAGGCTGGCCTTTACGTCCGCAACATACTCCTGCCGCAGGGCCTGCTGCTCTGCCTTTTCGGCATCGGTCAGGCCGGTGGTCTTGCTCTTTTTTGCCAGCTCGTTGATACGGGCGATCTTCTCGTTTGTCATCGCAGTTCTCCTATTAGATAAAATGTGATATAATATGACCGGGATGCCCCTTCCGGCAGCTGCGGCTCTTTTGGCGAGGCGGCAGGAGGGAGCTATTTGAATCAAAGCAAGTATAACAAAGGATGAAACTGATGTCAAAACAGTTGAATTTTGCACAGCAGATGGACGAAGTGTTGAAAACGCTGGGGCCGCAGCGGCCAAAGCTGCTGCTCCATGCCTGCTGCGGGCCCTGTTCCAGCGCCGTGCTGGAAAAGCTGTGCCGGTATTTTGAGATCACGGTGCTTTACTATAACCCCAACACCTGGCCTGCCGAAGAATACTACCGCCGGGGCGAGGAGCTGAAAAAGTTCGTGGCGCAGGCGCACCCGCTGGGGGTCACGGTCATCGAGGACCGCTACGACCCGCAGGAGTTCTACACGGCTGTGCAGGGGCTGGAAAACGAGCCGGAGCGGGGCGGGCGGTGCACCGTCTGCTACCGTTTGCGGATGCGCCGGGCGGCTCAGTACGCAAAGGAGCACGGCTTTGATTGGTTCACCACCACGCTCTCCATCAGCCCCCACAAGGATGCTGCCCGCATCAATCAAATCGGGCAGGAGCTTGAAGCCGAATTCGGCATCAGGCACCTGCCCTCGGATTTCAAAAAGCAGAACGGCTACCTGCGCTCCCTCCAGCTTTCGGAGGAGTACGGGCTTTACCGTCAGGATTACTGTGGGTGTGAGTTCAGCGCAAAGGCGAGGGGATGAACCGCTCAGTCGCCTGCTGCTTGCCTCTCCTGCCAGGAGAGGTGGCATTGCGAAGCAATGACGGAGAGGTTTATTCCTCCCGCATTCTGGACACCAGAATTGCAAAGATGATCAGCCCCACACAGGGCACGATGTTGGTTGCCATACCAACAGCAAGACCGGCGCTTTCAGCCACCTTGCCGATGACCCAGGGCATCAGGATCGCGCCGCTGGATGCCACCGGCAGCATGATGCCCATGCTGGTCACGGTGGTCATTTTACCGGCGCTGGCCACGGCGGTGGGGTTCATACCGGCCATGGAGAAGGCAAAGGCGAACAGCAGCAGGATGGCAGGCAGCTGGCTGTGGGTCTGCATCATGGCAAAGTAGAAGGCAGTGCAGAAAACCGCCATAAACACCATGGCCTTGCGGGGCTGTTTGAGTGGGAACACAAAGGCGATGAGCAGGCGGCCGATCAGGGTGGCACCCCACATCACGGTGACGGTATAGGCCGCCAGCGTGCCTGCAATGATGCCGCTGTCCTTGAAGTAGGTGACCATCCAGCCCACAACGCTCTGCTCGGCGGCGTTCTGGCAGAACAGCAGGCCGGTGAGCAGCCAGAAGCGGGAGGAGCGCAAAAAGCTCCAATCGATGACAGCTTCTTTGGCTTTGGCACGGCCTGCCATGGGGGTGAACAGGTACACCAGCCAGAGCACCAGACCCAGCGCCGCCAGTGCCAGCACGGCCAGCGTGGTGCTGACCCTGGCAGCGGCAGAGATCAGAAAGGGGCAGAGCAGGGCACCGCAGGCGTAGCAGGCGTGCATGGTGTTCATGCCCCGGGTGCGGTCTGCAGAGTTGCCGCTGACAAGAATGGTGCAGGTGTTCAGGACACTGCCCTTGGCAATGCCTACAATGAAGAAGGCCAGCGCCAGCAGAATGGGCAGGCCGGTCAGGCCCATCAGGCCGTAGCCCACCGCATAGCCGATGGTCAGAAGCAGGACGCTTGGCTTCATGCCCATTTTTCCCACCAGCGCACCGGCCAGCAGGCCCGCCAGCAGGTTGCCGATGCTCAGCAGGCTGAGCAGGGTGCCGGTCATGCCGTAGGCAAAGCCGTATTCTTCCTGCAGCAGGCTGACCACCACACCGCTGGAAATGGTGCAGATGCCGCTGAAAAAGAAGGTGACGAAGCCCGCGTTCCGCAGGCGGGTGTTCCGTTGTTCCATAGGATTCTCCTTGCAGTATTCGGGGGCGCAGTGCCCGTAGTTGCTTTTATTAAAGCATATTCTGGTCAGAAAGCAAGGGCTGTTGCGCCAGCAGAAGCAAAATCAGCGCCCAGTGGAAGCGCCCCGCCGTTCGGTGGGGCGCTTCTGTATTTTATTTTGCGTCTCCTATTGACAATGATCAAATCGTACGTTATGATATTGTACGGCATCAAACAGTTCCAAGGGAAACAATCCTGTTACAAACAATTCAAAAGGGAAACCATTATGCACGATGAAAGCAACAAACAACCCTGCTGCAACCCCCCATGGGAGCCGCCGCAGGTCATACCGGCACAGGTGCGCCGGGTGAACAACCTGATCTTCCGCAAGATCAACCAGTTCCACCGGGAGAACAATGTGGACAACGTGACCCCCATGCACGACTGGATCATGAGCTACCTCTACTGGCACAAGAACGACCCCGTGTACCAGCGCGATATCGAGCGGGAGTTCTCCATCACACGCTCGACTGTGACGAACATCCTGCAGCTGATGGAGCGCAAGGGCTACATCCAGCGCCAGAGCGTGCCGCAGGATGCCCGGCTCAAACGGCTGATCCTGACGGAAGAGGGGGTGCGCGTCCACGAAAAGACGATGCTCTCCCTGCACCAGACCGATGAGTTTGTGGCCGGATTGCTGACGGAAGAGGAAAACGCAGAGCTTCTGCGGTTATTGAACAAGCTGCGCAAGGGGCTGGAATGACCCCTGCAAATAAACTTCAGGAGGATTACAACAGATGATCAAAAAACTTGTGTCACATCTGGGCGAGTACAAGCGCGCCGCGATCCTGACACCGATCTTCTCTGCTCTGGAAGCCATCATGGATGTGCTGCTGCCCACCATCATGGCCGTGATCATTGACCAGGGCATTGAAAAGGGCGATATGAACGCCGTTATCAAGTACGGCCTGCTCACCTTCCTGGTGGCGGCCATTGCCCTGCTGCTGGGCGTGCTGGCCGGCAGGTTTGCTGCCACGGCATCCACCGGCTTTGCAGGCAACCTGCGCGATGCGATGTATGAGAACATCCAGCATTTCTCGTTCTCCAACATCGACAAGTACTCCACGGCCGGTCTGGTCACCCGTATGACCACCGACGTGACCAACTTGCAGAACGCGTTCCAGATGATCGAGCGCATGTGCGTGCGTGCCCCCGTCCATCTGGTTTTCGCGCTGATCATGGCCTCCATGATCAGCCGCTCGCTGACCATGGTGTTCCTGGTGGCGATCGTGTTCCTGGTGGCAGTGCTGGCAGGCATTATGGTCCCCACCTTCGGCATCTTTGATAAGGTGTTCAAGAACTACGATAACCTGAACGCCTCCGTGCAGGAGAATGTCTCGGCCATCCGCGTGGTCAAGAGCTTTGTCCGGGAGCACTTTGAGAACGAGAAGTACACCAAGGCCTGCGAGAGCCTGTACAAGCAGTTCGTCCACGCCGAGAGCCGCCTGAGCTTTAACAATCCCGCCATGCTGGTCTCTGTGTACGGCTGCAACATCGCCCTGAGCTGGTTCGGCGCACATTACGTCCTGAACGGTGCGATCACCACCGGCCAGCTGAACGCCCTGTTCGGTTACATTATGAACATCCTGATGGCCCTGATGATGCTGAGCATGGCCTTTGTGATGATCGCCATGTCCGCCGCTTCTGCCCGCCGTATCGTGGAAGTGCTGGACGAGACCACCGACCTGTCCCCGGCAAAGCAGCCGGTGCAGCAGGTGGCGGACGGCAGCATCGAGTTTGACCACGTTACCTTCAAGTATAAGCACGGCTCCGGCCAGCCTGTCCTGAACGATGTCACCTTCAGCATCCGGCCGGGCGAGACGCTGGGCATCATCGGCGGCACCGGCAGTGCAAAATCCAGCCTGGTGCAGCTGATCCCCCGCCTGTATGATGCCGAGACCGGCTCTGTCAAGGTGGGCGGCGTGGACGTTAAGGATTACAGCCTGGATGTCCTCCGCCGGGAGGTCTCCATGGTGCTGCAGAAGAACGTTCTGTTCAGCGGCACCATCCTCGACAACCTGCGCTGGGGCGATGAGAACGCCAGCGAGGAAGAGTGCATCCGGGTGGCCAAGCTGGCCTGCGCCGATGAGTTCATCGAGCGCTTCCCCGACAAGTACAATACCTGGATCGAGCAGGGCGGCTCCAACGTGTCCGGCGGCCAGAAGCAGCGCCTGACCATTGCCCGCGCGCTGCTGCGCAAGCCCAAGGTGCTGATCCTGGACGACAGCACCAGCGCCGTGGATACTGCCACCGATGCCAAGATCCGCAAGGCCTTCCGGGAGGAGATCCCCGGCACCACCAAGATCATCATTGCACAGCGCATCTCCTCCGTGCAGGATGCAGACCGCATCCTGGTGCTGGACAACGGCCAGATCAACGGCCTGGGCACCCACGAGGAGCTGCTCAAGACAAACAAGATCTATCAGGAAGTTTACAACAGCCAGACCCAGGGCGGCGGCGATTTTGACAAGCAGGGAGGTGAGCAGTAATGGCACAGGTGAAAGAAGTAAAGGGCCCCGGCCCCCGTAGGATGGGCGGCCCCAAGCCGAAGGTTGAGAATCCGGGCAAGCTGCTCAAGCGGATCATGGATGAGGTGTTCAAGCACTATCTGCCCCACTGCATCCTTGTGCTGGTCTGCATCATCGTCAGCGCGCTGGCAAATGTGCAGGCAAGCCTCTTCCTCAAGACCCTGATCGATGATTACATCGTCCCCATGACCAAGCAGGCCACGCCGGACTTCGGCCCGCTGGCAGGCGCACTGGTGCGCATTGGCTGCATCTACGCCATCGGCGTGCTGGCCGCATGGCTCAACGCCCGTATCATGGTCAATGTGACCCAGGGCACCCTGCGCAACCTGCGCGTCCAGCTTTTCACCCACATGGAAAGCCTGCCCATCCGGTATTTTGACTCCCACCCCCACGGCGACATCATGTCGGTGTATACCAACGATGTGGACACCCTGCGCCAGATGATCAGCCAGAGCATCCCCCAGCTGGTGTCCAGCGCCATCACCATCGTGTCCGTGTTCACCAGCATGTGCCTGATGAGCTGGCAGCTCACCGTTGTCACCATGCTGATGGTGGCCCTGATGCTGTTCTGCTCCAAGAAGATCACTGCCATGAGCGGCAAGTACTTTGTGGCCCAGCAGAAGGATCTGGGCAAGGTGAACGGCTACATCGAAGAGATGATGGAGGGCCAGAAGGTCGTCAAGGTGTTCACCCACGAGCAGAAGGCTCTGGACGGCTTCCGGCAGCTGAACGATAAGCTGAAGGAAAGCGCCAAGCAGGCCAACAGCTACGCCAACATCATCATGCCCGTTACCGCACAGCTGGGCAATATCAGCTATGCAGTCTGTGCTCTGGCAGGCGCGGCCATGGCCGTTGGCAATGTCGGCGGCATGACCCTTGGCACCGTGATGGCCTTCCTGAGCCTGAACAAGAGCTTCAATATGCCCATCAGCCAGGTGTCTATGCAGGCCAACAGCGTGATCATGGCACTGGCCGGTGCAGAGCGTATCTTCAAGATGATGGACGAGACCAGCGAGACCGACGAAGGCTATGTCACCCTGGTCAACGTCAAGTATGGCAAGGATGACGAGCTGATGGAGACCACCGAGCGCACCGGCATCTGGGCCTGGAAGCATCCCCACCACGACGGCACCACCACCTACCACAAGCTGGCGGGCGACATCACCTTTACCGATGTCGATTTTGGCTATGTGCCGGAAAAGACCGTTCTGCACGGGATCAACCTCTATGGCCGCCCGGGCCAGAAGATCGCCTTTGTCGGCTCCACCGGTGCCGGCAAGACCACCATCACCAACCTGATCAACCGCTTCTACGATATCGCAGACGGCAAGATCCGGTATGATGGCATCAACATCCACAAGATCAAAAAGGACGACCTGCGCCGCTCTCTGGGCATCGTTCTGCAGGATACCCACCTGTTCACCGGCACGGTCATGGAGAACATCCGCTACGGCCGCCTGGATGCCACCGATGAGGAGTGCATTGCCGCCGCAAAGCTGGCCAATGCCGATGGCTTTGTCAAGCGTCTGCCCGATGGCTACAACACCATGCTGACCAACGACGGTGCAAACCTGTCGCAGGGCCAGCGCCAGCTGCTGGCCATTGCCCGCGCCGCGGTTGCCGATCCCCCGGTGCTGATCCTGGACGAGGCGACCTCCTCCATTGATACCCGCACCGAGGCGCTGGTCCAGCGGGGCATGGACGGCCTGATGTATGGCCGCACCAGCTTTGTCATTGCCCACCGCCTGTCTACCGTCCGCAATGCAGACTGCATCGTGGTTCTGGAGCAGGGCCGCATCATCGAGCGCGGCAGCCACGACGAGCTGATCGCCAAGAAGGGCAAGTATTACCAGCTCTACACCGGTAATCTGGCTGAAAATTAAAGAAAAATCGTAAAAAACGGAGCCGCTGTACAAAATGATGTGCAGCGGCTCCGTTTATTTTCAATTTGTTCAAATTCCTCACAAAGAAACTCCATTTTTATCCTGTACAATAAGGATGCAGTCAGGGAGGAACAGAAAAACATCCTCCCAAGATGCCATGCAGGCAATGAAAACCGCGCATCTCCGGCAGAAACCGGGCGGCGCGGCCCCTTTAAAAAACACTGTCCCCTGCTGATGCGAGGCAATAGCCAAGGCAGCGGACAGACTACCAACCATCTCCTGACAGCCGCAAATGTTTGGGAGTTCTCATACACAGCCAGCGCCGCTTTCTCCTCCTTTCCACGGCGCTGGCTGTTTTTGTTTGGCTAAGGGTTAAACCTCTCAGTCTCGCTTCGCTCGCCAGCGTCCGGGTTGCGGCTCCCAGCATCCGCTTCGTGCAAAGTTTTGCACTCGCGTCCTGCTGGCCGCTGCCCCAACAACTCCTCCCTGTTTCCGCCACTGGCGGCGGTCGTCGTCGTTGCTCTAGTAGGGGAGCCCTTGGCATTCCGTTGTGTTTGCATCGTTACTCAGTAACTGTTCTAGTACATGCTCCCTTAACTGTGGCAGATCTATTCCATGAATCCCCATCTTTTCCATCCGATACAAGACCAGAGCGGGGCTCTGGTCTTTTTTTGCGGCAGAAGCCATAACACTGCGTGTAAAGGCGAGAATCCTGTCCTTTTTGTAGAAAAAGATCAGTTGCACATGGCCGGTGAACAGGGCAAACAGGGCTGTGCGCAGCTCCCGGGAGCCGAAGAGGAGGAGCAGGTCGCTCTCCTCTAAAAAGAGAACGTCTGCCCGGTCAAGAAACTGCAGGGCGGTCTGGCACAGGGCCTCCCGCTGCGGCCAGTAGGGCACGGCCTGCGCCAGCCGGGGAAGATAGCAGCAGAGCGCCCCGGCATCCCGGGCGGTGGCAAGGGCCTCGAGGTGGGCCAGCCGCAGGGGGCTGTCCACCAGCCCGGCGGAGGAAAAGCAGAAGGCAGAGGCTCCCCGGAACGGGGCGGCCTCCAGCTGTTCCGGCCCAAGGGCCAGCCCGGCGGTGTGGGCACGGTAGGGCAGAGCGGTGTCTGCTCCGGTGAACACCACCGGCGTGGGGAAGGCATCCGTGAAGCAGAGCAGGGAGCAATCCACACCATCCCGGGCAAGCCGGGCCGCCAGCTTGCGGCCAAAGGGGTCGGCTCCCAGCTGGGCCAGCAGAGCCGCCTGCCCGCCCAATGCGGCGTACTGGCGGCAGAAGTCTGCGCCCCAGCCGCCGGTCTGCGCCCGGAACGTCTCCGTCAGCTCCGGAGCCGTGGCGGCGTTCAGCTCCAGCCAGACTTCGCCCAGACACAAAACGGACATGTGCACCCCTCCCTCCGCAAATAAAAATCGGGTTACAGTATACACGATTTGCCCACCGGATGCAACCGATCCGGGGCGAATCCTGACGGAATAAAAGTGCCCTCGGGCAGGAACAATCCGATTTTACAGAGACCACCTGTTTTTTACCAATGCCTGTTTTTCATTGCCCAAGGTTTACCTAAGATTTGCCTTACCATGGTTTCTCCTCTTTCTCCGAACGGGTACAATAGAACCGTTCCCAGGAAACATTGCAACAGGGCCCGGGAGGGCTCAGGATAAGAGAGGAATTATCGTATGAAAGAACATAAAATGTCCCGCCGCAACTTCCTGAAAGTGGGTGCTGTGGCATCTGCCGCCGGTCTGATGACTGCTGCCCCTGTGGCTGCAAACGCTGCCGCTCCGGCCGCTTCCACCGCAGCTGACGAGGAGAACTGCTTTGGCCTGTTCCAGAAGAAGCCCAAGTACATCTTCCTGTTCATCGGCGATGGCATGGGCACCGCCCAGATCCAGTCTGCCCGGTTCTATCAGGGCACTGTCACCAACAACGGTGCCATCACCGAGGCAGAGCTGAGCTTTACCCAGTTCCCGGAGGTGGGCAGCGTGACCACCTACGACAGCACCTCCTTCTGCCCGGACTCCGCTTCCACCGCCACCTCCATCGCTTCCGGCAAAAAGACCGAGAGCGGTGTCATCAATATGTGCCCCTGGACCCGTGATGTGCCCTATGAGACCATTGCGGAGAAGCTCCATAAGCAGAAGGGCTACAAGGTTGGCATTGTTTCCACGGTGAATATTGACCACGCCACCCCTGCTGCCTTCTATGCACACCAGAAGACCCGCAAGAACTACTATCAGATCGGTGTGGAGCTGGCAAACTCTGGCTTTGAGTATTTCGCAGGCGGCGAGTTCCAGAAGGTGAACGGCGATGGCACCGGCCCCAACAACCACGAGGTGGCTGCACAGGCCGGTTACAATGTTGTCACCACCCAGGCCGGTGCTGCTGCCCTGAAGGCCGGGGCAGGCAAGACCCTGATCATTGCCGAGAACCTGGCCGACGGCAAGTCCATGAACTACGCCATGGATGCCGCTCCGGGAGAGTGGCAGCTGACCGACTATGTCCGCAAGGGCATTGAGCTGCTGGACAACAGCAACGGTTTCTTTATGATGGTGGAGTCCGGCAAGATCGACTGGGCCTGCCACGCCAACGATGCTGCTGCCTCCATCCATGATGTGATCGAGATGCACAACGCAGTGCAGGCCGCTGTGGAGTTCTACGCCCAGCACCCCGATGACACCCTGATCCTGGTGACCGCTGACCACGAGACCGGCGGTCTGGGCATTGGCTACAAGACCACCAACTACGACACCTTCCTGACCAACCTGGCCCACCAGAAGATGTCCTACGCAAAGTTCGATTCCACCTATGTGAACAACTACGTGAAGAATCAGACTCCATTTGAGACTGCCATGCAGGACGTGAAGGCAAACTTCGGCCTGACCCTGCCCACCGACCCCGATGCCGCCAACGCAGGCAAGCTGCTGCTGACCGACTACGAGGTGGAGAACCTGCGCACCGCTTACGAGCGCACCCTCAAGGTCGGCTCTTCCAGCCAGAGCAAGATGAGCCAGCAGGATTACGAACTGTATGGCACCTACATCCCCTTCAGCATGGCCATCTGCCACACCATCAACCACAAGTCCGGTGTGGATCACACCACCTACGCCCACACCGGTGCCATGGTGAACCTCTACGCCCGTGGTCAGGGTGCAGACAAGTTCCGCGGCGTGTATGACAACACCGAGATCTTCCACAAGCTGGCTGAGCTGACCGATGTGCAGTAATTGACCAGACCTTTTGTACCCCAAAGCCCTCCGGGACGAGACGCACCGGAGGGCTTTTTGTGTAGGACGGAATTGTGCACCCCGCCAAAAATCTGCCCCGCGAATTGGGAAAGATGATGGGAGTTGTGGTTGCAATGGGCCGGAAAAAGGCATATAATAAGACCATCAACAGAGTAAGGCCATGCGCGTTAAGTGCCGCATCAACGGGGAGTTGTGCTGCGGACGAAGGTAAGACCCGCGGTGCATGGCCTGCATCCCGCTGCTGCATGGACTTGGGTGCAGATGGGGCCGTCTGCGGCCCCGTCTGGATGTGAACCGTTGAATCACGCCCTCCTTTGTGCGGTTTGTCACAGGGGAGGGCGTTTTGCATTGCCCGCCCCGCGGTTCCCGAAACAGGGGAGGACAATTGATATGAACCATTCCAGAAATTCCGTCCGCAAGCTCACCATGCTGGCCCTGCTCACTGCCATGAGCATCGTGTTTGCCCGGGTGCTGAGCATTTCCACCGGCTTTGTCCGGTTCAACCTGGGCAGCCTGCCCACCCTGCTGGCCGGTGTGCTGTTCGGGCCGGTGGAGGGCTTTGCCGTGGGTGCGGTGGCCGATATGATCGGCGGCACCCTTTCCGGCTACGCCATCAATCCGCTGATCACGCTGGGAGCAGGCTCCATCGGCCTGACGGCGGGCCTTCTCTGGCGCGCTCTGCCCAACCTGCGGCTGGGCCTGCGCACCCAGATCAGCGTGTTTGCCGGCCATGCGGTGGGCTCCATTGTCATCAACTCGCTGGCACTCCACCTCTTCTATAACTATCCGTGGAGCGTGCTGGTGACCCGCATTCCCAACGCGCTGGTCCTGGCGGCGGTGAACACCGTGCTGGTGCGCCTGCTGCTGGAAAACAAAACGATCCGAGGCATTGCACAATGAACTACGAAGAAGCGCTGAACTATATCCATGCCGTCCAGTGGGCAGGGCACAAGCCGGGCCTGACCCGCACCCGGACCCTGCTGGCCGCACTGGGGAACCCGCACGAGCAGCTGAGATTTATCCATGTGGCGGGCACCAACGGCAAGGGCAGCACGGCGGCCATGCTGGCCTCCTGCCTGCAGGCGGCGGGCTACCGGGTGGGCCTGTATACCTCGCCCTTTATCAACCGGTTCAACGAGCGCATTCAGGTAAACGGCCAACAGATCCCGGATGAGGCGCTGGTGCGGCTGGTGGAGCGTGTGAAGCCCGCTGCCGATGCCATGACCGATATCCCCACCGAGTTCGAGATCATCACGGCGTTGGGGATGCTCTGGTTCGCTGAGACGAAATGCGACATCGTGGTGCTGGAGGTGGGCCTGGGCGGCACGCTGGATTCCACCAACGTCATCGACCCGCCGGAGTGCGCGGTCATCACGGCGCTGGGAATGGATCATGTGAAGGAGCTGGGCCCCACCCTGGCCGATATCGCGTCGGCCAAGGCGGGCATCATCAAGCCGGGCAGTCCGGTGGTGAGCTATGGCGGTGTGCCCGAGGCCGATGCCGTCATCGCCCGTGCGGCGGCAGAGCGGCACGCGCCGCTGACCGTGGTGGACCTCAGCAGGCTGACCATCGAGGACGGGGATCTGGATGCTGTCACCTTTGATTTTGACGGCCTGAACGGCATCCGCCTGCCCCTGATCGGCAGCTATCAGCCCCGGAACGCCGCCACGGCCATTACGGCCCTGCGGGTGCTGCGCAGCCGGGGCTGGAATATCCCGGACAGCGCCATCCGTGCTGGTCTGGAACAGGTGCGCTGGCCGGGCCGGTTCGAGCTGCTGCGGCATTCGCCCGTCTTTTTGCTGGATGGCAGCCACAACGCCCACGGAATGCGGGCCACCGTGCAGAGCTTGCGGGACCGCTTTCCGGGGCAGAAGTTCGTATTCCTGCTCAGCATCATGGCGGATAAAGATGTGGACGAGATGCTGGCCCTGCTCCTGCCGCTGGCCGGGCAGTTCGTCACCGTGGCGGCCCATACCCCCCGCGCCATGCCCGCTGAGACGCTGGCCGAACAGATCCGCGCCCGGGGCGGCAGGGCCGAGCCTGCTTCCACCATTGAAGCCGGTGTGGCCCGGGCGGTCGCCCTTGGGGGCACCGGCCCCGTGTGCGCGCTGGGTACGCTCTACTTCTCCGGCGATGTGCGGGAAGCGTTTGCAAAATTGAACCAGTAAAGAAGAGGGGCTGCGGCACACGGAAAAATCGGTGCAGCAGCCCCCTTTTTGCGGACTGGCTTACAAAAAAATGCCCCGCTGTTTTGTGATGCACAGAACAGCGGGGCAATATCATTTATGGGGCAGGAATGTGCTCAGGAGATGCGCTTCGGCTCAGGCTTTGCCTGCGCAGCCGAACAGCTCGATCTTCTCCTTGCACTTGTCAACGATGGCCTGAGCGCCGGGAGCCAGCAGCTTGCGGGGGTCGAAGCCCTTGCCCTGCTGATCCTTGCCCTCTTCGATGTACTTGCGGGTGGCCTCAGCAAACACCAGCTGGCACTCGGTGTTGATGTTGATCTTGGAAACGCCCAGGCTGATGGCCTTCTGGATCATCTCGTCGGGGATGCCGGTGCCGCCGTGCAGGACCAGAGGAATGTTGTTGGTAGCCTTGTGGATGCGGTCCAGAGCCTCAAAGTCCAGGCCCTTCCAGTTGGCGGGGTAAACGCCGTGGATGTTGCCGATGCCGGCAGCCAGGAAGTCGATGCCCAGATCGGTGATCTTTGCGCACTCAGCGGGGTCTGCGATCTCGCCAGCGCCCACAACGCCGTCCTCAACGCCGCCGATGGAGCCGACCTCGGCCTCGATGCTCAGGCCCTTGGAGTGTGCCAGAGCGACCAGCTCCTTGGTCTTTTCCACGTTCTCCTCGATGGAGTAGTGGCTGCCATCGAACATGATGGAGGAGAAGCCGGCCTCAACGCAGGCCTTGCAGCCCTCGTAGGTGCCGTGATCCAGATGCAGAGCAACGGGAACAGTGATGCCCATGGAATCGACCATGGCGCTGACCATAGCGGCAACGGTCTTGAAGCCGGTCATGTACTTACCTGCACCCTCGGAAACACCCAGAATGACGGGGCTCTTCATTTCCTCGCAGGCGGTCAGGACTGCCTTGGTCCACTCCAGATTATTGATGTTGAACTGGGGCACACCATAGTGGCCATCGCGTGCCTTGATCAGCATTTCGGTTGCATTTACCAACATTATTCATTACCTCCGCAAAATCATTTTGGGGTGAAAAAGCCGTTTTGGATACAAGATTGCGCATCCTTTAACGAACCTAAGGGTAGTATACCCCAATTACAGGATAAAATCAAGGCGGTTACCGCAGCGTTTTCAACACAAATTCACATTGGGCATTTTGATGTTGGAGATTCTGGCAAAAACCACTGGATCTCCCTTCAAAAAATTGTCATAATTCCGACTTGAATTTTACAAAAAGTACGGCGGAAAGTTTGCGTGTCGAACCTGGGAGGTTGAAAACTCGGTGGAAACTGTGGAATTCCACCCGGAAAGTGGGCGTACAAACTTGATTTTTGAACATTTTCCACCGGGTTTTCAACATGTGGAAAAATTTGAGCCGAATTACCGATTGTATAGCCTGCTGAATGTGGAAAACTTTTGCCTTCGGCAAACATTGCGAAGAATGCCGGGGTATGCTATACTTTAGAATGTATCAGTGTCAAAATATAGTAAAACTGAAACAGAACGAAACCATGGCGCGGCTCAAACGGCCCGCCTTGCCATAGAATGGAAGGAGAACACATCAATGGACGAACAGAAAATGCCGCGCCGCCCCCGCCGCAGCAGCACGGAGGAGCAGCCCAAGAATGAGAGCCTGGTCTACGGCAAAAACCCCGTGACCGAGCTGCTCAAGAGCGGTTCCGGCGTGGATACCGTGCTGATCGCGGAGGGCATGGCCCCCGCCGTGGCAGCTTACTATACCGCCATGGCCAAGGAGGCCGGGGCCACGGTCAAGCGGGTGCATCCCAACAAGCTGCGCCTGATGACCGGCACCGAGAGCCATCAGGGCGTGGCCGCCTTTGCCAGCGAGATCGAATATGTGACCGTGGAGGACCTGCTGAACGTTGCCAGAGAGAAGGGGGAGCCCCCTTTCCTGGTGCTGAGTGACGGCATCGAGGACCCCCATAATCTGGGCGCGGTGATGCGCTCTGCTCTGCTGTGCGGAGCCCACGGCATCGTCATCCCCAAGCGGGGCGGCGCCTCCGTGACCCCCACCGTTATCAAGTCCAGCGCCGGTGCGGCCGAGCGCCTGCCTGTGGCCCGCGTGGCCAACATCGGCGAGACCATCCGCCGCCTGAAGGATCAGGGGGTGTTCGTCTACTGTGCCGATATGGACGGCGTGCCCCTGCGCAAGAACAACCTGACCGGCCCCATCGCACTGGTGCTGGGCAGCGAGGGCAGTGGTGTATCCCAGCTGGTGAAAAAGCTCTGCGATGGTGTGGTGCGGCTGGATATGGCCGCTCAGGGCACCGGTGTGGACAGCTTCAATGTCTCGGTGGCGGCTGGCATCATCCTGTACGAGATCCAGAGCCAGCGCGCCGCAGAGTAAGAAACAGCGGCCAGACCGCCGTGACCAGAACAGGGAGGGACTAGGATGCCAAAGGATGATAAGCGCAAAGAGCTGACACAGGAAGAAATCGATGCGCAGAACGAGAAGTTCCGCACGTTTTTCAGCACCAGCGTGGCACAGGTGCCCGAAGAGATGAAGCGCCGCGATGAGGAAAAGGAGAATACCGGCAGCCTGCTGGGCAAGCTCTTTCACCGCGAAAAGGATAAAGAGGAGCCTGCCGCCGCCCCGGCCGTGCAGAATGAGCTGCCGCCCACGGGTGAGATCGTGCTGGGCCATGAGGAAGAAGCCGAGGCCGGCCTGGAGCTGGCATTGGAGCCCGGAGAGCTGGAGGAAGCAGAGCCTGTGGCTCTGCCCACCGCGCCGGAAGCCCCCGCAGCGCCGAAGCCGGAACCCCGGCCCGCACCTCAGCCCGAGAAAAAGCCGGAGCCGCCCCGCCGCCAGGAACCCCTGACCCCGCAGGAGCAGCAGGAGGATGCAGAGATGGCCGAACTCAAGGCCATGCTCTATGGCACCCCCAAGCCCGCTCCGGTGGAGGAAATGCAGGATGCCCCCGAAGAGGTGCTGGCCGTGGAACCGGAAGCTCCCGCAGTGCCTGAGGGCCCGGCCATCCCCATGGTGTTTGCCGAGGATCAGTCGGTAAAGCAGGCGAAGTCTGCCCCGGAAGCCGCGCCAGAGGTTGAGCCGGAACCGGAAAAGGCTTTCCAGTTCTTTGGCAAGGGCGCGGACGAGAACGAGCCGCAGGCCCCTACCCGCACCGAGGCCCCCAGCAAGGACGACAGCATGAGCCTGCCGCTGATGGGACTGGAAGAGGACGAAGCACCCGCCCGGCCTGCCGCCCCGGCAGAGGAGGCCCCGGCCCAGCCCGCTGAGGAAGCGGCCCCTGCCGCGCCGGAGGCTGAGGAGAAGCCTGAAGAGGAAGCCGAGCCGGAAACACCCGAGCAGGTGGGGGAGAAGCTCCGCCGGATGGGTGCGGAGCTGACACTGCGGTGTGTGCTGGAGGGCATCCTAGCCGTGGTACTGCTCCACTTTGGCCTTGTTGCCGAGGGGCTGCTGGCCCCTGTGGCCTCCCTTGACCCCGTGATCGCCCCGGCGGCGTTCTATGCCGCCAACCTGCTCTTTCTGGCCGGTGCGCTGGCTGTGGGCTGGCCTGTCCTGCGGGATGGTCTGCAGGGCCTCAAGGGCCGCCCCAGTGCAGACACCATGCCGGCGCTGGCCGCCTGCGGTGCGCTGGTGCAGGCTGCGGTTGCCCTGCTCAACGCCCAGAGCTATCAGAACTCCAGCTGGACGCTGCTTTCCGGCGTGGCCGCACTGGGCCTGTTCCTGGCCCTGCTGGGCAGCCGTGTCCTGCTGACTGCCGTCAGAAACGGCTACGACCTCGCCGCCCGATCCCCCGAGGGGCTGCAGGGCGCGTTCCGTGTCCGGGATAAGGACCTGATCCGGGTGCTGGCCCGGAGCCTGGATCAGAAAGACCCCTGGGTGCTGCTCAGCCGCCCTGTCCAGTGGGACGAGGCGCTGGTGGAGCAGAGCTTCGGGGAGCGCGCCAGTGAGCGCCGCGCCCGCAAGACAGCCCTGATCCTGCTGGGTGCCGCCGTGCTCAGCGGGCTGGTGTTCCTGCTGTTTGGCGGCGGGCCCAACGGCATGGCCGCAGCCCTGACCTCCATGCTCTGCATGGGTGCACCGCTGTCCTCCACCCTGGTTGCGGGTATCGCTTCTCTGCGCCTGCAAAAGACCGCAGCCGCCGCCGGTGCCGTGGTGCCCGGCTGGGCTGCCATTGAGGAGCTGGGCGGTGTGGACACCGTGCAGGTGGATGCCGACGAGCTCTTTACCGCCGACAGCGTGAATCTGGAGGACATCCGCATCTTCAAGGGCGGCCGCATCGACCGTGCCATCCTCTATGCGGCCAGCATCCTCAACCACAGCTGCGAGACCCTGCGGGGCCTGTTCCGCCAGATCATCGAGGACCGCACCGAGATCCTGTACCCTGTGAAGGATCTGGAGGTCCACCACGGCCTTGGCTTTGCCGCCTGGTGCGATAACAACCGGGTGCTCATCGGCAACCGGCTGTACATGGAGCGGGAGGGCGTGCCCCTGCCTGAGCAGGAGTACGAGGATGAGCACTCCCAAAACGGCGCGCTGCAGATCCTGTATCTGGCTGTTTCCGGCAGCCTGCACGCCATGTTCGTGCTCCATTATGTGGGCGGCCGCAACGCCGCCCGCGGGCTGGAGGTGCTGCAGCGGGAGAACATCCGCCTGCTGGTTACCTGTGAGGACCCCAGCCTGACGGCTCGCCACATCACTGAGGCTTACCATCTGCCCGAGGGGATGATCACTCTGTTGGATGAGGAGCAGTGCAGTGCGCTGACCCCTGCCCAGCCGGACGAGACGGCCCGCTGCTGTATGCTGCATGATAAGGGCTTTGCCAGCCTGATTGGCGGCCTGCGCGCGGCGGAAAAGGCCCAGAACGCCGAGACGAGCGCCACCACGGTGCAGATGGTCTCGGTCTGGTTCTCGGTGGTCATCGGTGTTCTGCTGACCTACGCGGGCAGCATCGGCACCCTGTCTGTGGCCGCTGTCCTGATGTATCAGGCGGCATGGAGCGCTTTGAGCATTGCGGTCTGCGCCCTGAAACAGCACAACTGAATGTGAGTGCGGCGTTTGGCTGCCTGCGCCGGGAGCAGCTTTTGGTCCTGATGTTCTGCACAAAAAAATCGGAAAAAATTGGAATTCCCGACGAAATCGGGTGCGAAAGCACAGCACTTTGGGCGAAAAACTTGACCCACAATGGCCGGACGTGTAAAATAAATCAATAGTGAGAAAAATCATGGACGCGAAATTTTTCCATGTGTGCGGCATTCCTTTGATCCCATGGGATGAAACAAGGAGGGAAGTTCGACCCAATGAAATGGAAATTCCAAACCGCGGGGCGGCTTCTGGCCCTGCTGGCTCTGAGCGGGGCCCTGCTGGCTGCCCCTTTGCCCGCGCAGGCCGCGCCCGGTGTGCTGACAGGCCTGACCGGAACCGGCTCCAAGCTGGAACTGGAGCTGACCGAGATGGAGCTGGAGATCACCGATGATGACCCCCGCCCCAAGGGCTACCTGTACACCAGCGGCCAGAGCGATTATTACTTCATCGTCTGGATGAGCAGCAACTCCAATGTTGCCACGGTGGATGGCGACGGCAAGGTGACGGGCCGCAATGCGGGCACTGCCATCATCACCGCCATCTCCGACCACGGCGAACGTGCCGCCTGCAAGGTGACCGTGACCCGCAAAAATGAAGAAGCAGCCAGAAAAAAGCCCACGCTGGATACCACCAGCCTGAGCCTTGTGCTGCAGTACAATGACCTGCACCCCACCCATCAGCTCCGGTTGACCAACAGCGACCACTCCTTCCTCTATGTCTACCAGTGGATGAGCAGCAACCCTGAGGTTGCCACAGTCAGCGACAAGGGGCTTGTCACGGCTCAGGCGGCGGGCACCACCACCATCACGGCAATGGTCTCCAACGGCCAGGCTCTGCGGTGCAGCGTCACGGTGACTTCGGATATCGGCAAGGTGACCCTGAACAAGAGTGACCTGCTGCTCCGTACCGTGGGCACCCAGGAACGTCTGACGGCCACCGTTGCGGTGGAAGGCGGCGGCAGTGTGCCCATTACATGGGTCAGCAGCAACCCCGGTGTCGTTACCGTGGATGCGGACGGCGTAGTGACCGCCATTGCCGATGGAGAAGCCAAGGTCACGGCTCTTTCGCCCGCCGGACGCTTTGACGTGTGCAGCGTTGTGGTGGGCATGGCGGCGGAGAAGTACGAATCTGAAGCCGACCTTGCCGACGAGCTCAAGCTCCCGGATCCCTACGTTGCCGTACGGCTGAACAAACTGGCATAAAGAAAAAGCACCCGCCCATGGCTGTTTTTGACGGCTATGGGCGTTTTTTGCGTGTATGGAAACGGACGCGCTGGGAAAAACTTGCCGAAGAGGAATTTTTTACAAAAAATATTTTGCGTTGCGTGTTGTGGTGTACCTGACACATCCGGCTGCCTCCGGCAGGTAAAAAAGGACAAAATGGCCCGAACGTTGTTTAAGACAGGGGGTGGATGCCCCACGGAGCGGCAAAATCTCTGCAAAAAAGGCGGCTGTCCGGCTTGAATGACACATTTAACAAAAATTTGACGTGAAGTGATTGAATTTGCAACTCTTGACAGAAGGCGGGACAAACCATTATCCTTTTATCAGAGGAAAGTATTTTATGTCGCCAGACGTTGGAATGCCTGGTGTACAAGTGTGTGTCAGGAGGGAAAGAATATGTCCAACTACCGGAACCGAATCGGGGAAGCCATTGCCTTTGCCCGGAACGTGGCGGGCAGATCCCAGCAGGAGCTTGCGGATATGCTGGGGCGGGACAAGCGCACCATTCAGAAATGGGAGCGGGGCGAGATCCGCATTGCGCTGGAGGATTTTCTGGATGTATTCGATACTCTGCACCTGCCGGTGGGGCCCTATGAAATGTGGATCCTGCATCCGGAACTCTTTCCGCGCGGCATGGAGGAGATCAAGGGCTTCAGCACCGAAAAGAAGCGGAGGACACTGGCGGATTATTATCTGCATCAGGCTGCACCGCTGGAGATCGAGCAGGAGTATTACATCCTGTTCGGCGACCACGGCAGCAACAGCTGCGGCATCCGGCAGGAGCTGCTGGCCAACCTGCAGACTCCGCTCCGTGACCGCAAACGGATCGTGAACCAGATCATCGACAACTACTATGAGGCCCGGGCCATCGGACATCTGACCGACCCGGAGGGCCAGCAGCCAGTGATGCCCATTCTGGAAGCCTGCTACGATGCCAGTGCACGGAGCGTGAAAGCCAACGAGAACCGATACAGCATCGGCAGCATCGAGGACTATCTGGACGATGCGGAGAAACCGGCAGAAGAGTGAACCGAACAGCAGACGGCCATGTGCAGCCGCCTGCTGTTTCTGCGTTCGGCTGCCTGCGGGAAAATATTGTGAAATTTGCGGATTCCTGCTATACTTATCCTATTGATGAAAAAGAAGGGTGAGATAAATGGCATACAACATGGGCGGTCGGCGCTTCCGGCCGGTGGGCAGCGGAAAAAAGCGGACTGCGCCGCAGTACGGGCCGGTGGGCACAGGCTGCCCGTTTGTGGAGGAGGCCGTGGCGCGGCTGTACCGGGAGCAGAACGAGGAACATTTCTGGAGCCTGATGAACGCCCTGAACTATGCGCTGGAATTGCAGACCAAGGTGCTGGTGCCGCTGGATGCGGCGGTGGACCCCCAGAGCGGGGCCGCCCCCTGGGCACACCTGCCCATCCCGGAGGAGCGGGCCGAGGGCCTGCAGCCCTGGCTGCTCCACACCCGGAAAGAGCGGAACTATCTGCCGCTGTTCACCTCGGTAAAGAACGCCGAGGCGGAAAAGGCCAGCGCCACCCGCCCCATGGTGGAGCGCAGCCTGCGCAGCGCCATGGAGTATGCGCTGGAAACGGACGGCATCGATGGTGTGGTGCTGGACCCGTGGACAAGCTCTGCCACGCTGGATGTCTCCCTGCTCAGCGGGCTGCTGAGATCGGAGCGGGGAAGCGACAACCCCGGCGCTCAGGAGCTGGAAGCCGGGCACGCCGCCGCCCGGGCCGGGGATTGGCAGGAAGCGGCGGCCCGATACACTGCCGCTGCCGAGGCTGGCAGCGCCGAGGCGCTTTCTGCTCTGGGGGACTGCCTGTATTATGGCCGGGGTACCCGGAAGAATAAGACCCAGGCCCGGCGGATGTGGAAAAAGGCCGCGCAGGCCGGGGAGGTGCAGGCCATGATCGCCCTGGGGGATGACTGTGCCGCATCGGGCGGGGAGATGGCTGAGACCCTGCAATACTACCGCCGCGCCCAGAGCGCTGCCCGGGAGGTGCCGGACATCGCCTACACCCCGCAGGTCTGCCTGCGTCTTGCCCAGTACGAGACCCAGTACCTCTCCCGCAAAAAGGCGCTGCTGCAGGTGGCCGAAGCTGTGCAGGGCTTTCGGATCCTGCAGGCCGAGGGCGAAACGGATGCTGCCGACTGGCTGCGGGAGGCTGAACTGCTGACCGATCAGCTGCTGGCCGACGATAAAAACGCCTGAAACACAGTTTCTTTACATTTGTTCTAAGAAATCGTCATAGGAAACCGGTAAGATATTCAAGGAAATATTCTGCGCCGAAGAAAAGAGGACAAGCACTATGAGCAAAGTGATCGGAATTGACCTTGGCACCACCAACTCCTGCGTGGCGGTGGTGGAGGGCGGCAAGCCGGTGGTCATCACCAACGCCGAAGGCGAGCGCACCACCCCCAGCGTGGTGGCCTTTACCAAGGATGGCGAGCGTCTGGTGGGCGGCGCGGCAAAGCGCCAGATCGCCACAAACTCAGGCCGCACGGTGTCCAGCATCAAGCGGTACATGGGTTCTGATCACCGGGTGCATATCGATGGCAGAGACCTGACCCCGCAGGAGATCAGCGCCATGATCCTGACCAAGATCCGCCGCGATGCCGAGAGCTACCTGGGCGAGCCAGTGACCGAGGCCGTCATCACGGTGCCTGCCTATTTTGACGACAGCCAGCGCAAGGCCACTCAGGACGCGGGCCGCATTGCGGGCCTGAATGTTCTGCGCATCATCAACGAGCCCACCGCCGCCGCGGTGGCCTACGGCCTGGACAACGAAGCCCCCCAGAAGATCCTGGTCTACGATCTGGGCGGCGGCACCTTTGATGTTTCGATCATTGAGATCGAGGACGGCACCTTTACGGTGCTGGCCACCGGCGGCGATACCCATCTGGGCGGCGATGACTTTGACGAGCGCATCGTTGAGTGGGCTGTGGCGGAGTTCCGCAGATCTGACCGCATCGATCTGACCAAGGACCCCGCCGCCATGGGCCGCCTGAAGGAGGAAGCGGAAAAGGCCAAGAAGGAGCTTTCCAGTGCGCTTTCCGCCCAGCTGAACCTGCCGTTTATCGCGGTGGGCAAGGATGGCCCCCACCATCTGGATCTGAGCTTGGGCCGCCCCCAGTTTGAGATGATGACCGGTGACCTGCTGGCCCGCACCGTTCAGCCGGTGCAGAACGCCCTGCGGGATGCCGGGATTTCCGCCAGCCAGCTGGGCAAAGTCCTGCTGGTGGGCGGCAGCACCCGGATGCCTGCTGTGGAGCGGCAGGTCCGGGAGCTGCTGGGCTGTGAGCCCAGCCACACCCTGAACCCCGATGAATGCGTGGCCATGGGTGCCGCCGTGCAGGGCGGCCTGCTGCAGGGCGGCGGAAAGCTGGCCGGTGCCACCGGCGCAGCCGCGCAGGGCCTTGTGCTGATGGATGTCACCTCACTGACGCTGTCCATTGAGACGCTGGGCGGCGTGGCTACCCCCCTCATCACCCGCAACAGTATGATTCCCACCCGCAAGAGCCAGATCTTTACCACGGCCCGCCCCATGCAGACCAGCGTGGAGATCAACGTGCTGCAGGGCGAGCGCCACTTTGCCCGCGACAACAAGAGTCTGGGCAAATTCAAGCTCACCGGCATCCGCTCCGGCTTCTCCTCCAAGCCCCAGATCGAGGTCACCTTTGACATCGATGTGAATGGCGTGGTCAAGGTGTCCGCAAAGGATCTGGGCACCGGCCGGGAGCAGAACATCACCATCACCGGCAGCACCAATCTTTCTGAGAACGAGATCCAGCGCGCCATGGCCGATGCCGCCGCCTACGAGGAGGAGGATACCCGCCGCAGGGAGCGGCTGGAGCTCCACAACCAGGCCGAGATGCTGGCTTACAAGGTGGATGAAGCCCTCTCCAAGTGCAAAAAGGAACTGGACAAGGACGAGAAGAACCGAGTCAAGAACGACCTTGCCAGCCTGCGCCGCTGCCTGCGCAAGGATAAGCCCGAAAAGATGAACGAGACCGAAGAAGCGAACCTCCGTCAGGCAAAATCCCAGCTGGAGGCCAGCGCCAACCACCTGATGGTGCTGTACAGCACGGAGCAGGATGCCGGCCGGCAGTAAACGGGCAATTCCCTACTGAAAAACTTCGTTGAAAGGGTTGACAAACCCGGAAGAGTGGGGTATTATGTATGCAATATCACAAAAATGGCTGTGAAGAGAAGAGTAGGTTTTCGCATTGATCCTTCCAGAGAGCCCGGGCGGTGGAAAAGGGCAGGAAACAGGGAACTGAAAATGGTCTCGGAGCCGCGGGGGCGAAGTGCAAGAGTGCTAAGCCTGCGACGGGAGCGCCCGTTACAGCGTCCGGTTGTCGCGTTGCAAAACGCCGCAGCAGTGAGGCTGTCTCTGTGAGGGGACAGTAAACCAAGGTGGTACCACGGAAGTTTTACGCTTTCGTCCTTGTGGGTGTATGCCCGCTGAGGACGGAAGCGTTTTTTATTTTGCTTCCGGTGCAAAGGGTGCGGATTGTGCCGCACCGCACAAAAACATTTTTGTAAAAGTAGAGAGGGAAAACAAAATGTCTAAGATCACTCGTCGTAATTTTCTGAAAGTTTCCGGCGTGGCCGCTGCTGCCGCTGCCCTGACCGCCTGCGGCGGCTCTTCCTCCACCGCAAGCTCCGCCGCTTCCGGCGCTGCATCCTCTGAGGCTGCCTCCACCGCTGCCAAGCTGGACAAGATCAAGGTCGCTGTTCCCAACGACACCACCAACGAGGCCCGCGCTCTGACCCTGCTGGAGAAGAACGGCTTCTTCAAGCTGAAGGCAGATGCAGGCCTGACCGCCACCAAGAACGATATCGAGGAGAACCCCCTGAACGTCAATGTGGACGAGGTCGAGGCTGCTCAGGTGCCCAACGTTCTGCAGGATGAGGACTACGCTGTCATCAACTCCAACTACGCCATCTCCGCCGGTCTGGACCCCATGACCGACGCTCTGGCCATGGAGGATGGCACCTCTGCCTACGTCAACGTTCTGGTCTGCAAGGAAGGCAATGAGGAGGAGCCCAAGATCAAGGCTCTGGTCGCTGCCCTGCAGAGCCAGCAGGTCAAGGACTTTATGACCGAGAGCTACGGCGGCGCTGTGGTCTCTGTTGTGGAGAATCCCACCGACGGCTATGATCCTTCCATCGATTATGACGCACTGAACGGCGAGACCGTCAGCTGCGCTGCCACCCCCGCTCCCCACTGCGAGATCCTGGAGGTCTGCAAGCAGATCCTGGCCGACAAGGGCATTACGCTGGACATCCAGGAGTACGATGACTATGTGATCCCCAACACCATCGTTGAGGATGGCCAGTGCGACACCAACTACTTCCAGCATCAGCCCTACCTGGACAACTTCAATGAGGAGAAGGGCACCCACCTGGTCTCCGTTGCTGGCATCCATGTTGAGCCCATGGGCATCTACGGCGGCAAGCAGAGCGACCTGAGCCCGATCGAGGGTTAAGCGAACTCCCCCAGTCACCTTGCGGTGACAGCCCCCTCGGGGGAGGGGGCCTTTGCTTGACCGTTCTGTTTCAGGCTCCCTCCATGAGGGAGCTGGCAAATCCGTAAGGATTTGACTGAAGGAGTTTATTCAACAGCAAGGAGCAATTTCTGTGATCGAGATCAAACACCTTTCCAAGACCTTCCAGATGAAGGACGGCGCAGTGAATGCGCTGAAGGACATCGGCCTGACCATCCCGGATGGCTCGATTTACGGCATCATCGGCATGTCTGGCGCGGGTAAATCCACGCTGGTGCGTTGCATCAACCTGCTGGAGCGCCCCACCGAGGGCAGCGTGGTCATTGACGGCGTGGAGATGGAAAAGCTCACGCCTGCCCAGCTGCGCCAGCGCCGCCGGGAGATCACGATGATCTTCCAGCAGTTCAACCTGCTGATGCAGCGCAGCTGCCTGAAGAACATCTGCTTCCCCATGGAGCTGGCAGGTGTGAAGAAAGAGGAAGCCGAAAAGCGCGCCAAGGAGCTGCTGGAAATGGTGGGCCTGCCCGATAAGGCCAACGCCTACCCGGCCCAGCTCTCCGGCGGCCAGAAGCAGCGCATTGCCATTGCCCGCGCACTGGCAACTGACCCCAAGGTCCTGCTCTGCGATGAGGCCACCAGCGCGCTGGACCCCAACACCACCCACTCCATCCTGACCCTGATCAAGGACATCAACCGGAAGCTGGGCATCACGGTGGTGGTCATCACCCATCAGATGAGCGTTGTGGAGGAGATCTGCGATCACGTTGCCATTCTGGACGGCGGCGTTGTGGTGGAACAGGGCGAGGTGAAGGAGATCTTCGCCAACCCCAAGACCGCCGCGGCAAAGCGTCTGGTGGCTCCCAACGGCGGCAGCGCAGCCCGCGACCTGTCCAGCTTTGCGCCGGACGATCATGTGGTGCGTGTGACCTTCAACGGTTCTTCTGCCGCAAAACCGCTGGTGGCAAGCCTTGCCGCCGAAAAGGGCATTCTGGTGTCGGTGCTCAGCGCCGATACCCGCGACCTGAGCGGCCAGTGCTACGGCTCCATGCTGCTCAAGCTGCCCGCTGACCTGGATGAAGCAAAACAGGCTGCTGCCTACATGCGGGCACAGCCCGGCATTACGGTGGAGGAGGTGACCGGAGAATGACCATTGCAGATTATGGCTTTGCCATCTGGGAGACCTTCTATGTGACGGTGCTCTCCACCGCGTTCTCTCTGGTCATCGGCCTGCCGCTGGGTGTGCTGCTGGTGGCCGGTGATAAGGATGGCATTCTGCCCCTGCCCGGCTGGCTGATGCACCTGCTGAATATCATCATCAACATCCTGCGCAGTGTGCCTTTCCTGATCTTGATGATCTGCGTTTTTCCGCTGACCCGTATCATCGTGGGCACCACCGTAGGCACCAAGGCCACCATCGTCCCGCTGGTGGTGGCGGCCTTCCCGTTTGTGGCGCGTCTGGTGGAGACCAGCCTGCGCGAGTTGGATGAGGGTGTGGTGGAAGCCGCCCAGAGCATGGGTGCGACCCCGTTCCAGATCATCACCAAGGTAATGATCCCCGAGTGCCTGCCCGGCCTGATCTCCAGCATGACCACAGCTTTGACCACCATTCTGGGCTACTCGGCCATGTCCGGTGTCATCGGCGGCGGCGGCCTGGGCAAGATCGCCCTTTCCTACGGCTACTACCGCTACCAGACCAACATTATGATCGTCTGCGTCATCCTGCTGGTGCTGCTGGTGCAGATCTTCCAGACCGTTGGCACTTTCTGGGCCGCCAGAAGCGATAAGAGGCTGAGGAAGTAAAAGAAGTACCCGCGCCCTCTCAGTCTCGCATTCGCTCGACAGCTCTCCCGGGGGGAGAGCCTGCGCATCGCCAAGGTTTCGCAGGTGCTGGCCGTGAGCCGCAATCGGCTCCCCCTTTGGGGGAGCTGGCAAAGCCGTAGGCTTTGACTGAGAGGGCAAGACCCCCCGGCAGGAAAAATTCAACGTTTCAATTCCCCGCCGGAGGCATGTGCTCCTGCGGGGAATTGTACTATTCGGACAAACCCAGTAAAGGAGTATGTTGCAATGAACCGTGATACCATCTGTGTGCAGGGCGGTTATACGCCCGGCAATGGCGAGCCCCGCCAGATCCCCATCATCCAGTCCACCACCTTCAAATATGCCACCAGCGAGGATATGGGCAAGCTGTTCGACCTGGAAGCCGACGGCTACTTCTACTCCCGCCTGCAGAACCCCACCTGTGACCTTGTGGCCAAGAAGATCTGCGAGCTGGAGGGCGGCACCGCCGCCATGCTGACCTCCAGCGGTCAGGCAGCCAACTTCTTTGCCCTGTTCAACCTCTGCGAGGCCGGTGACCATATCGTGGCATCCAGCACCATCTACGGCGGCACCTTCAACCTCATCTCCGTCACCATGAAGAAGATGGGCATTGAGGCCACCTTTGTGGACCCGCTGTGCACCGAGGAGGAGCTGAACGCCGCCTTCCGGCCCAACACCAAGGTGGTGTTCGGCGAGACCATTGCCAACCCCGCCCTGACCGTGCTGGATATCGAGAAGTTTGCCAAGGCTGCTCACGCCCACGGCGTGCCCCTGATCGTGGACAACACCTTCCCCACGCCGGTCAACTGCCGTCCCTTTGAGTGGGGCGCGGATATCGTGACCCACTCCACCACCAAGTATATGGACGGCCACGGCGCAGTGCTGGGCGGTGCCATCGTGGACGGCGGCAAGTTCGACTGGATGGCTCACGCCGAGAAGTTCCCCGGCCTGTGCACCCCGGACGACAGCTACCACGGCATCACTTACGCCGAGCGCTTCGGCAAAGAGGGTGCCTTTATCACCAAGGCAACGGCTCAACTGATGCGGGACTTCGGCTCCATGCAGTCCCCGATGAATGCCTATATGCTGAACCTCGGCCTGGAAAGCCTGCATGTCCGGATGCAGCGCCACTGCGCCAACGGCATGGCCGTGGCAAAGTTCCTCGAAAGCCATCCCAAGGTGGCCTATGTGAATTACTGCGGCCTGGAGTCCAGCCCCTACCACGCACTGGCTGAAAAGTATCTGCCCAATGGCAGCTGCGGCGTGGTCAGCTTTGGTCTGGCCGGCGGCCGCGAAGCCGCCAGCATCTTTATGAAGGAGCTCAAGCTGGCCGCCATTGAGACCCATGTGGCCGATGCCCGCACCTGCTGCCTGAACCCGGCTTCCAGCACCCACCGCCAGATGAACGATGAGCAGCTGAAAGCCGCCGGGGTGCCCGCAGAGCTGGTGCGCATGAGCTGCGGTCTGGAAAGCGCTGAGGATCTGATCGCAGATATCGCACAGGCTTTGGATAAGATTTAACGGTCTCGCCCTCTCAGTCACCTGCGGTGACAGCTCTCCCAAGGGGAGAGCCAATTGCGGCCCATGGTCAGCAGATGCTGAACCTGGGAGATGCGTTGCCTCCCCCTTTGGGGGAGGTGGCATTGCAGAGCAATGACGGAGAGGGCAAGCCATCTAAAGGAGTAACCATCTATGCCCCTCATCATCCCGAAAACGCTCCCCGCCTACGATGCCCTGTACGAGGAAAACGTCTTTGTCATGCACCGGGAGCGGGCAGCGTCCCAGCATATCCGCCCGCTGGAGATCCTGATCCTGAACCTGATGCCCACCAAGATCGCCACCGAGACCCAGATCGCCCGGCTGCTGGCCAACACGCCGCTGCAGGTGCACATGACCCTGCTGCAGACGATGAGCCATGAGGCAACGCACGTCTCCGCGGCCCATCTGGAGGCCTTTTATAAGACCTTTGACGAGGTGAAGCATAACCGCTACGACGGCATGATCATCACCGGCGCTCCGGTGGAGACTATGGACTTTGAGCAGGTGGATTACTGGCCGGAGCTGTGCGAGATCATGGATTTCAGCGAGACGAACGTCTATTCCACCCTGCATGTCTGCTGGGGTGCGCAGGCGGGCCTGTACTACCACTACGGCATCCGCAAGGAGCTGCTGCCTGCCAAGATGTTCGGCGTGTTCGAGCACCGGGTCATCCGGCCCTCCAACCCGCTGGTGCGCGGCTTTGATGAGGTGTTCTATGCCCCCCACAGCCGCCACACCGCCATGAGCCGGGAGGATATCGACCACTGCGGCGCGCTGCGCATCCTTGCCGAGAGCGATGAGGCAGGGCCTTTCCTGATGAGCACCGAGAACGGCCGGCAGATCTTTGTCATCGGCCACCCGGAGTACGACAAATACACGCTGGATGCGGAGTATAAGCGGGATGTTGCCAAGGGTCTGCCCATTGCAGTGCCCAAAAACTACTACCCCCACGATGACCCCAGCCAGCCGCCGCTCTTCCGCTGGCGCGCGCACGCCCATCTGCTGTATGAAAACTGGCTGAACTACTACGTCTACCAGAACACCCCCTATGATCTGGGAGAGATGCAGCGCGTGAAGCACTCTGAAGGGTGAACCCGCTCAGCTACCTGCGGCAGTTCCCCCCATGGGGAAGCCAGGTTGACGCACGACTGTTTTTCTGCCTCTCCTATCAGGAGGGGCGGTATTGGAAAGCAATAACAGAGAGGTATTTATGGGAATCGATAGGAATGAATGGGGCTTCCGGGTGGGACATCTGCCCCACGGGGAGCGCAATAAGATCAGTGATGTGCCGGGCGTGACGGTGGGCCATTGTACACTGGCAGATGGCGATATCCAGACCGGTGTGACCGCGCTGCTGCCTCACCCCGGGGATGTGTTCCATGATAAGGTGCTGGCGGCCTGCCATGTCATCAACGGCTTTGGCAAGACCACGGGCCTTGTCCAGATCGATGAGCTGGGTACGCTGGAGACCCCCATCCTGTTTACCAACACCCTGAGTGTGGGCACTGTGGAGACGGCGCTGGTCAAATATATGCTGGAGCGCAACCCCGATATCTGCGAGACCACCGGCAGTGTGAACCCGGTCGTCTGCGAGTGCAACGACAGCGGCCTGAACGATATCCGGGGCCTGCATGTCACCGAGGCGCATGTGGCTGCCGCTCTGGCAGACTGCAAAGCCGATTTCGCCGAGGGTGCAGTGGGTGCCGGACGCGGAATGCGCTGCCACGGGCTGAAAGGCGGCATCGGTTCTGCCTCCCGGCTGGTGGAGCTGGACGGTAAGTCCTACACCATCGGGGCAATGGTGCTCTCCAATCACGCCACCTTCGATGACCTCATCGTGGCGGGCACGCCCATCCACGAGCTGCTGGAGGCCCGCATCCCGCCCCATGAGGACAAGGGCTCCATCATCACGGTGCTGGCAACAGATATCCCCCTGAGCGAGCGCCAGCTGCGGCGGCTCTGCCACCGGGCGCTGGTGGGGCTTTCCCGCACCGGCAGTGCCTGCGGCAACGGTTCGGGTGAGATCGTTCTGGCCTTTACCACGGCCAACCGGATGCCGCATTACTCGGAAAAGGCCCTCCTGCCCATGGAGATGCTCCACGATGATGCCATTAACCCGCTGTTCCGGGCGGTGGCCGAGTGTGTGGAGGAAAGCGTCCTGAGCAGCCTGCTCCACGCCGAGACCGTCACCGGCTACCATGGCCGGACGGTGCAGTGCCTTTCCGACCTGTTGAAAAAATAATGTAAAAAACAAGCCTTTCCGTGTGGTGCACCTCACAGTACGACACCAACGGAAAGGCTTGTTTTTTTATCGCTTTATCTCTGCACCAGCGTGATGAATGCCTTCATCTGGGGGGTGAGCCATTTATCCCTATGGTAGAACAGCTGCCGCCGCATCTCCACGCGGCAGGCGGGGACATTCAGGCGGGACAGCGTTCCGGCGGCGAGGGCATTCTGCACGATGTACTCGGGCAGGAAGGAAAGCCCCATGCCGTGCTCGACCATCTGACAGAGCAGGGAAGCACTGCCCAGTTCGAGAAAGGGCTTGATGGCCAGCCCCTGCGCTGCCATGCACTGGTCGAGGGCATCGCGGTAGCTCATGCCCCGCTCAGTCAGCAGGAACTCCTGCCCGGCCAGTTCCTGAAGCGTGACTTCCGCCTGCCCGGCCAATGGGTGCCCGGCGGGGGCCACCACGCAGATGGGCTCCGGCTCATCCACAGCCAGCACAAAGCTGGGCTGCAGCAGCGGCTTGTCCAGCGTGTAAGCCAGGTCGATCTGATTGGAGCCCAGCATCTGGAGCATCTCATCGTCGGTGGCGGTGCGGAGCACCAGCTCCACCTGCGGGCAGAGGGCGTGATACCGCTGCAGCAGGTCGGGCAGAAAGGTGCTGCAGACCGAATCTGCCAGTGCCACCCGCAGGGTGCCGCTGACCTGCCGGGCAGGCTGCAGGGCCGCTTTGGCCTGCTCGGCTGTGGCCAGCAGGGAGCGGGCATAGGTCAGAAAGGTCTGCCCGGCATCGGTCAGGCGGACCGTTTTGCCCACCCGGTCGAAGAGCGGCGTTTCCAATTCGGCTTCCAGCTGGGCCACCTGCGCGGAGACTGCCGACTGGGAATACCCCAGCTCCCGTGCCGCACGGGAAAAGCTGTGCAGCTCCGCAATATGCAAAAAGGTGTTGATGGTACGCAGTTCCACGGCGGCACCTCTCAGCGGCGGGTGATGCCGGTCACGGTCAGAACAGCACCATCTACGACAAAATGGACTTCCAATCCCGAAAATTCCATTCCGTATACCCGCTCCGGGTCGTGCTGGTAGGAGGGGCGGGGGTCGTTTTCCAGCACGCCCCGCAGGCCGTCCCGCTCGGCGGCGGGCACGGTCTCCCACAGCTCCGGCGGGCATTCGACCCGCAGCTTGTGCGTCTGGGTCCGGGCCGTGAAGCCTGCCGCTGCGTCCGGGTGACAGTCGGCGTAGGGGATGTAGGGCTTGATGTCGTAGATGGGGGTGCCGTCCATCAGGTCTGCGCCCCGCACGATGAGCACCGGGCCCACCTCGGGGCGGTGCTCGATGGCCTCCAGCCTGACGCTGGAAAGGCCCAGCGGATTGGGCCGGAAGGGGGAGCGGGTGGCAAATACGCCCATCCGAGTGTTGCCGCCCAGGCGCGGGGGCCGGACGGTGGGAGACCAGCTCTCTCGCACCGCGCCGGAGAATTGCCACACCAGCCAGATGTGACTGAAATCCTCCAGTCCGCGCAGGGCATCGGCGTTGCGGTATTCCGGGGTGAAGATAATCTCGCCCCGCAGACCGTCCACCAGCCCGCTCTGTCGGGGGATGCCGAACTTGGTGGGGAAGGCGGTGTGGATGTGTGCGATGACCTTCAGGGTCATGGTTTCGTTGCTCATATTATAAACCTCTGCAGAAGCCCACGGCTCTGCCCTCAATCTGGATCTCGTTCAACTGTGGCCCGGCATAGATCATGGGCGGGCAGACGGCGGCGTTGTCGGCCAGAAGCATAACGGTGTCGCCCTGCCGGTGAAAATGCTTTAAGGTGGCCTCGTCGCCGATCCGCACGGCGGCGATCTCGCCCTGCTCCACCTCGGGCTGGCAGCGGATGCAGACGATGTCACCATCGCAGATGGTGGGGGCCATGCTGCTGCCGTGGCAGGTCAGGGCAAAGTCGGCGTGCCATGCGGCAGGAACGCCGATGTAGCATTCGATGTTCTGTTCGGCGGTGATGGGGGAGCCGCAGGCAATGCTGCCCACCAGCGGTACCCGCACCATTTCGGGCAGGGGCTCAAACCCCGGCGGGACAAACGCAGTGTTTTCCAGCCCCATCAGCCATGCGGGGGTGGTCTCCAATGCAGCGGCAAACTCCTCCACCTTGGACTGCGGGATGTCGTTGACCCCTTTTTCCAGCTTGGTGATGGAGGATTTGGAACGGTAGCCCATCCGCTGGGCAAGCTCTTCCTGAGAGAGCCCCAGCTCGAGCCGACGCTGTAAGATACGGCGGGAAAGTTCTGACATGGCAGAGACCTCGCTTTTCCTGAAAAAGAATGTTCTGCCGTGAGTATATCAGATAAGTTCTTAAAAATCAACGATTTTCGCGCGATTTTGGTAAAATAGTTGACAAAAAATCAACATCGAACTATAATACAACCAAAGATTGTGAAACGACGCGCAGAGATCCAGATGAAAGGAGAACCTTTGATGACAAATACCACACAGATCCGCGCCTACATTGAAAGCCAGGGCCTCAAGCTGGGCCATGTGGCACGGGTGCTGGGCATCAGCAGCAGCGCTCTGCATCAGAAGCTGAACGACGAGAGCGATTTCAAAGTCAGCGAAGCCGACCGTCTTTCTGCCATGCTGGGGCTGACCATGGAGCAGCGGGATGCCTGCTTCTTTGGCCCGGGCACCCGGATGTGCCAAAGAAAGGGGGCGGCGTGATGACCGCTGAACAGCGCAGAAAGACCCGGGAGGCCCTGCAGAACTACGGTACCCGCCAGTGGGCCCGCAGCCCGGCCAATTGGGGCTGGGCCCGGGCCATCCAGCAGACGCAGGAGTATTACCGCACCGCCGACCCCATCCGTGCAGGCCTGCTCCAGCTGCGCTACCTGGAGCGCCGCAAGGAGGAGGATGTGCTGGAGCGGCTCTGCATCGGGCGCACCACCTACCAGAAAGCCCAGCTCGATCTGCTGAGCACCGTAGCCGTTTTTGCCGCCCGCTACGGTGCCCTGTGACGCAAAATGCCCCCGGACAGCCATCCGGGGGCATTGCAGTCAGTGCGTTTTCTTTTCCGGAGTATCGCAGTGCTGGTGGCAGGAGGCGCAGTTGCCACCGCAGCCTTCGCCTTTCCAGCCGCCCTGCTTGGAGATCCAGACCACTGCCAGGGCAAACAGCCCTGCCAGCACCAGAATGGTAATGATCCCACGAAGTGTCAGCATTGAAAAAACCTCTCTTTTTGCGCTGGAATGCGCAATTTCAGTATACACCATTTTGCGCAAAAGAGCAACTGCCCCGCAGTGGGAAAAAATTGCGAAAAAATCAAAATTAGGGCTTGCCAATCCACTTCGGTTGTGGTATAATTCTCTTGTTCCGATTCGGAGGATTAGCTCAGCTGGTTAGAGCACCTGCATCACACGCAGGGGGTCTGGGGTTCGAGTCCCTAATTCTCCACCATACAGTTCGTACTCGAACCCAATTCTTTACGAAAAAGGGTTCGGGTACGTTTTTTGTTTATCGGAAGTTCTGCGGCGAGAGTGTGCAGAGCGGTAAACGAACAAAGGCAGGGTATCACCGTGGCGGTGGTATCCTGCCTTTTTCTTTGAAATCAAGTTATCATTGTGCGAACTTGGTCGTCCCCCTATATGGCGCGTTTGGGAGTAGTCGCTGCGTACGTGCGTACCGGGAGCCTGTACACCTCTGACAAGGTGTAACACACTAGACTTTGTGCCAAAGTCTGTGTGCCAAGGGGTCAAGCCCCTTAGAATCCCTGCGGAGCGTGTACGCACGTACGCAGAAAAATGGCAAAATTTCACTATATCGGGGTGTTCTTTCATGGTGGAGTGTGGTATACTCGGCTTAGCCCAGTAAATCGGAATTGATATAAAAAAGGAGGACACATAGATGAAAACAGTAGTTCTTTATAATATTATTTCTTTTATCATCATCGTTGCTTTGATTTTTGTC
>ERZ1673740.415-NODE-415-length-50953-cov-156.290935_pt1 | contig 50953 bp, 48 predicted proteins | sample MGYA00580221_ERZ1673740 | MGnify/ENA primary metagenome ERZ1673740 (study PRJEB41218, sample SAMN15661786) | gut metagenome | host: Homo sapiens | place: Canada: London | collected 2015-08-20/2019-03-30 | study: EMG produced TPA metagenomics assembly of...
TATACAACCTTTTACTCATATTTATCAACTTAAATTAATTCCGCCAACGGGTTGTTAAATGAAACACCACATCTATTTACCTCATATAATGTAGATGAAACAAAGCCTGAAAGTTTGTTCCAAGGCGATTTCTCTAACTCATTTCTTGTAAGGAAGAATAAAAATATCTATCTTTATAGTTAGATATTTAGCTTTGCAATAAACTATGAGTATATTATACGGAACAAAAATAAACCAACTGCTTGCCAATACCGCACCGACAGGATTGTTGTTTGCTGACTGGCTAAAGAAGAAAGGCTATTTAGTCCAACTGTAAAAGAAATACAGGGACTCTGGATGACTGACAGCGATGTGCAAAGGTGTGATGTACCGCATGGGTGGGCGTTTGAATGCTTATGACGCCATAGCGTCATATAACAAACAGATGGGTGGTACGATGCTGTAAGAATTACTGCAAAAATAGTCGCACCATATGACTATTTTTGCAGTGATTTCATTCTGTTCTTTTATTTCTAACCAAGAACTCTACGGATTACCATATATCCTTATTAGTCTATTTTGTGTAAATACACATTATTAACGACTACAAAGTTGTTCTTATTCCGAGTGCAAAGTTACGATGACTATTTCAAACCATTATTAAACGATTTAGTTTATGACTCATTTCGCCAACGGGTATTTTCTCTAAAAATACGTCTTCACAGCAAACTCCTTACGATATTCCAATTCTGTCATACCTTCAGTATTTTTTTCAAACTCCATTTGTGTTGCATTCAACACTTCAAGTTCTTCTTTTGTGAAAATCTCCACCTTAGGCAGAACATTACGAATCAAATCAAAGTTGAAAGATTCTTGTACTTCGCGTTCATCAATATCTTTATCAAAATAAGTTGCTAAATCCAAAGGCATTGTTACGTGAGCCTGTGGAGTAAGTTTGTACTTCGTAGCAGGACCACGTCCAGCCGTCTCAATATTTCCCTCCTTAACAGCGGCAGAAAGTAACCTTTTCATTGTACTATCACTGGGAGCTTTCGTAAGCCCCGCCATAATCTCTGTCCTATTTGCCAAGGGATGATAATGTAAAAACTGTAATATTTCTATATCTATTGTCATATTCTTTATTTATTAATCGGCTCAAATTTACTCATTTTTTTGCCAATAATCGGGTTCATTTGAGCCGATTTTGTGTATATTTAACGGGCTTTTGAGCCGATCGACCAATAGTGTAGTTTATACATTTTCTATATCATTTCATACAAACCATCTGCAACGATTTGCTTATAGTATATACATGGTCTAATTTTGTATAAAAAAGCAATGAAGAAGGTATTAATAGTTATTGGAGTGTTAGTTTGGGCTGGTATGATTTTGGCTGGTGTCGTATGGTGGTATTCTCGCACAAGCAACCCATGGAATGCTGCGACGATTGGAGACATTTCAGCTCCTGTTGGATATACCCGTGTAGACGGCAGTTATGCAGAGTTTATGCGCAGTTTGCCGCTGAAGAAACGTGGAAGCAAGGTGCAGCTCTATACGGGTGGTGATGCGCGTTTTCAGTTTCTCTCAACCGGCGTAATCGACATACCGATGCTCAGCAACTCGGAGCAGTGTGCTGATATGACCATGAGAGTGAGGACTGAGTACCTGTTCAGTCAGGGACGCTACTCGGAGATACGTTTCCAGGACGTAAATGGCAATACGCTTCAATATCAAGGTGGGGCTTCGCGCAAAGCGCTGGAGAAATTCTTGAAGAAAGCCTACGGAGTGTGCAGCACATTCTCGGTAAGCCGCGAAACGAAGCCACGCCCGATAAGTGATGTGCAACCCGGCGATGTGCTCGTCTATCCAGCTCGCAAGTTGGAAGGAATGGGACATGCTCTGATAGTGATTGATGTGGCTCGCAACGGCAAAAAAGTTGCCATTATGTGTGCTGAAGGCAATACACCTGCACGCGAATTGCATATCGTGAGAAATCCTAACCCTATATCTAATCCTTGGTTCTTTTTTGACGGCGATGAGAGTATGCTATTTGTTTCAATATTCCATTTTGGAAGGAATGAGTTGAGACATTATTGACAAACGATATAATATTATTCGTTTTTGGGCGTATATATTATATGACCTTTTGAAGTAATAACTATATACAATTTGTAAGGATTAAATGGAAAGACTTAAAATTATTACATCCGTAGGACTGTTTAGGGTGCCAACGGACGACATTGCCTATATAGAAGCTTCTGGCAACTACTGTGACGTGCATCTCTTCAACGGAGAGTCGGTGACGATGACGTTCCAATTGCACTATTTTGTGGAGGCCTTTAACAAGCTGAAGCAGAATTTCTTTACACGTGTTGGCAAGAGTCTGATTGTAAACACAAATTTTGTTTACGCCATCAACATTACCAACCAAGATTTGAAGCTCATGGATCACCGCATGAATCAAGGGTTCAGGTTAAAAGCTTCGAAGGAAGCACTCAAGGAGTTAAAGACAATTTTGGAACAGGAAAAGTAAATGATTATGAAATATACAGAAGGTAACGACATACAGGAGAAGCCTATTTTCGCGATAGAGAATGATGATAACAACACCTCTTCGCAAAAACTTCTCGACGAACCCACGATTATTATAGAGAGTAGTGGCGAAATGAAGCACAAAACTTCGTCGGATCCCATCAAAAAGCGAGGTGGGTTGCCGAAGTGGAGTTTGGCTATCATGTGGTTTGTGGCAACCGTGGTGCTTGTATTTGGCTGCTACAAAGTCATACGCCTCTACAACTACTATTATAATATAGGTGTGAGTATTTCCGTATCGCCGAAAGAGAACATCAAGAAATTGGACAGCATGCAGGCGCAGAATGGTTCTTCGTCTGTCGTGCTTAAGACCGACTCTGTGCTCGGTGTTGCGCTTAACATATACGAATTGCACAACGTGAAGGCAGGACTAACACTTGTAGAACCCGACACCGCCGACCATAGTGTGCTGATGTACACCCGTACTGCCGACTATACCGCCATGGGCAAGTATCTCGGCTCGTTGGTTGTCGACGGCGAGCAGAAACGGAGCGATGTGTCGCGTCTTGGCTATTGCGCCATAGCCAAGGGCAATATGGTCATCGGCATATCTCGTTTTGACGATATGTGCGAGCACATGGTAGAGCATGACGGCTCTTACTTCCGCCAATTTGTGCTCGTGTCCAACGGCGAACTGCCCCAGCGTTTCTTCCTGCATGGCAAGGTGGAACGCAAAGCCCTTGCACGTACTGCGGACGACCGCCTTTGCATCATCGAGACTCCTCACCCCGAAACACTGTGGGACTTCGCCGATGCTTTGCGCGAATATGGCTATGTGGATGCCATATACCTTACCGGTGGCAACGAGAGCGGTTTCTATCGTGCTCCCGACGGAACCCCATACTTCACGGAGAAAGCCGCAAAGTATCGTACGGATAAGCACCACGCTGTAGCTCCTTGGCTGGTGCTTAGGAAGCGATAATTGCCAAGATATACAATAAACCCGGCATCTTGTACAAGTCACCTCGGAAAGTTTCTCGGTTCAGGAAAGCCACACTACCTTTGCATTGTCAATAAGACAAAACCATTAAAAAACAATAGAAGACAATGAAGAAGTTAATGATTATGCTGCTGATGGTTGTAGCAACCAGCACAGCAAGTTTTGCAAAGGGTAGTAACGACAATGTACAGACTGCTGCCAAGGAAGTGGTTCAGACAGTGAAGAATGCTCCTTCGGGCACTACTTATGGTGTAGTGGAAGTGACCAAGAACCATATCGTGGTGAACACCCCTCTCGGCCGTTACAACATCAACAAGAATGAAGACGGAAGTTTTTCTTTCATGGGCATTACTGCCAAGCTCATTGCAGTAAAGAATGGCGTGTACAAGGTGCAGACTTCGTTCGGTACATTCAACGTAAACACGCGCAAGGCCACCGTAACCAAGCAGTAAGCAGACAAAGCCTACATGAGGCTACTCTTTTGAGTGTCGCCATGTGGGCTTTAGTTTTTAATACATTAGTGTTGAGTGTAATATGCAGAAATTTATTAGAATTGCCTTGCCATGCGTTTGCTTTGCGGTAATTATATGGTGGTGCTGCTTCAACGGTTTCAAATACATTAATTGGAAATGGCTGATTGTGGCCGCAGGTATCGGTGGCTTTTGTATTGCAGCATTGTATGTGAAACAACATAAGATGCTCGGCAAAAGAGATGCACAGCGCAAAAACAAATGGAAGAGGCTATTGAGGCTGTTGCGCCCGAACTGGAAAAAGTAAAGGGCAACTCGCTGAAGAAAGAACTGGTAAAACGCAGAATGGTAAGAGAATATCTTGAAAAGAATACCGACTATTATACTAAAGTTGATGACAATGATGCCATTAGGAAGGTGCAAGACTGGATATCTTCTGTCGGTTGGAGTATTTACCTCCTTATCTTGCCTTTTGGATGGATAATCGTTTGGGGAATCATCTTGCTTCTACTTGCATTATTGTTTTATTGGTCATTCCCGATCCAAATGGCAATATGTTGCACATTTTCCATTGCCGCAAGCATCATCTTGGTATGGCGACGCAACTACGTGTTGGCTCCGATAGCCATAGGCCTTGCTGCAACAATTCTATATGGATTTTTTAATATTGGATTAAATGGTGTGGAAATACCGGCTTTCCACATGGTGGTAGAAAACGAAGGATATATATTCCTTAGCCCATTCCATGCAGAAGACACCATGTGGGGCAGTAGTGTTATGCTGTCTATCACAAGTATTGGTCTAACCGTGTATCCATGGTTGAAGAAGAAGACGTTGGTGATGTGTGTAGGATTGGTCTTCATTGTCGTATATGTAATACGTCTCGGTGTTCAAACGAATATGATACTCACTATTCCAACGTCATATATGTACTATCTGTATGTCTTGTTGTGTGCCATCAATGCCGACTTAGCTGTTATGCTTGGTATTTCGTACAACGCTGCATTTATAGTGATATTCGTTTACTTGGCATGGCTGTTCCCCGTAATCTTCGCTCTGCCTGCTTTCATAAGGTTGTGGAAGGGAATGGGCGAACTTAAAGAACGGTCGCCGTTGTATAAAAAAGCCAAATATAGACGTCTATACTATGTTTGTCTTGTATGGCTGATAATGAATGCCTTGGCAACAGCTTTAGTATGGGGACGATTTATCGGTATATCTACGGAAGAATGTGCATCGATTTTGGTAAAAAACACTCAATACTTATCAGGGGTTACTGGCATAGGGTTTTGTGCAACGAACTTCATCGTCTATTGTGCGCCTATCTTGACCAGTGCGCTTTTCAGTTGGATATTATTCGCAATAACAAAGAAACAAATTAAATTGAAGGATGACATTTCATAAACCAAACATACAAGAGAACGATGAACAAGATATATATCATATTGCTGGTTGTCATATTGCTGCTGATTGTTAGCATCCCTTTTGTGCCTCCCATTTATAACAGGTACACTAAGCCATTGTATAAGAATTACGTCGATGCCAAGGAATGGTATGGCAAGGTTGATTGCGAGAATCTCTCGCAAGTACGGGACTATTGCGAGCGACGAGGGTATAGCACGGACTATTATATCCTGGTGGATTTCTCTATTCCATCGGGCAAGAAGCGGTTCTTCATCTACGATTTGCAGCATGGAAAGCGTGTGTCGAGCAGCTATTGTATGCACGGCAGTGGAAAGGGCAACACAGATGCCAAGCCTAAGTTCAGCAATGAGGTCGGTAGCGGCTGCTCCAGTCTTGGACGATATGTGATGGTAGGAAAGGGTCGTAAGTTTAAGAAGAGCATCCGTCTTCGTGGGCTTGACAAGACCAACTATCTTGCCGAGACTCGTGGTATCTTGATTCATTCGGCAGGAAAAGTCACAAGATTTTCTGGCGATAGGGAGTATATCCCGATAGGTTCCGAGAGCCGTGGCTGCTTCACGGTATCAAGAGACTGTGTGACTAAAGTGATGGAGATATATCGTGGAGCTTCTAAACAAAGACCTGTTATGCTTTATGCTAAATATAAATGATATAGTCTATGACTAACTTGGCGATCTCTGACATCCGTGTTTTGGTGCAAAGTTAGTGTAAAACCAGAGTAAATTTTCTTCATTCTAATGGTTTTATACTAACTTTGTACAATAAATAGGATATTATTTCAATAAACCAACTATTAGAAAGTTATGAACACAGACAATCTGGGCATATATGATGCCCGCCAACTGGGCAAGCCCAAGTTTGCAATTCTCGGCATCCAGCATCTGTTTGCCATGTTCGGAGCCACCATTCTCGTTCCGCTCATCACTGGGCTTGATGTTAGTGCCACGTTGCTCTTTGCTGGTATCGGCACGCTTATCTTCCATCTTGTTTCCAAACTGCAAGTGCCCGCATTCCTCGGTTCCAGCTTCGCATTCCTTGGAGGCTACGCATCCGTAAAGCAACTATGCGTGGCGCAGGGCTTAACCGACGAAGTGGCACTCAACTACGCCTGCATTGGCGTTGCAGCTGCGTCGTTGCTCTATTTCGTGATGGCGTTCCTGCTGAAGATGTTCGGCACGGAGAAGGTGATGCGCTTCTTCCCGCCGGTAGTTACCGGTCCGATGGTCATCGCTATCGGTCTTACGCTCTCCGGCTCGGCAATCGGCAACTGCCAACAGAACTGGCTGCTTGCCGTTACAGCCATCGCTATCGTCATCGGAACATCTATCTGGGGCAAGGGCATCATCAAGATTGTGCCAATCCTGCTCGGCGTCGTCGGATCGTATATTCTGGCTGCTGCGTTGGGCGAGGTCGACTTCTCGAAACTTGATGAGGCTGCGTGGATTGGTCTGCCCATAGATATGGATCGCACGGCTATCTCTGTAATGAAAGCCCCCAACTTCGACCTTATCGTGACGTCTATCATCGCCATCTTCCCTATCGCCTTCGCCACAATCATGGAGCATATCGGTGATATGTGTGCCATCCAGAGCACCGTGGGCAAGAACTTCATCAAGGAGCCGGGCTTGCATCGCACACTCTGCGGCGACGGACTTGCTACGTTCCTCGCCTCAATCTTCGGTGCGCCTGCCAACACTACATACGGCGAGAACACCGGTGTGCTCAACCTCACCAAGGTGTTCGACCCTGCTGTCATCCGCCTTGCAGCCTGCTTCGCCATTGTGCTCAGCTTCTGCCCTAAGTTTGCCTGCCTCATCGGTCTGATGCCAGCCGCTACAATCGGCGGTGTGAGTCTCATTCTCTATGGTATGATTTCGGCTGTAGGTGTGCGCAACCTCGTCGAGACATCGGTCGACTTCTCGTCGTCGCGCAACGTGTTCGTAGCTGCGCTCATCATGGTTGTGTCTATCGGCGTGCAGTATGGCACGGATGGTGGCGTTAAGATCGGTTCGGTAGCCTTCTCCGGTCTGGCTCTCGCTGCTCTCGTCGGCATCTTCCTCAACGCTATCCTTCCCGATCAGCTCGGCATGAAGGTGAAGAGCTTCAACGGAAAGGAGAAGAAGTATAGAAAGTAATCGGTTTATATGAACATTGAGCAAGTGAGAGACTTTACGTTGTCGCTGCATGGCGTGACTGAAGACCAGCCGTTCGGCGACGACAACATCACCTTCCGTGTTGAGGGCAAGATATTCCTGTGTCTTTGGCTCGGTGACGGCAAGTGCGACGTGTGCGGCAGCACGTCGCGCTTTGCCTGCAAGCTGCTGCCCGACCGCAACGAGGAGCTCCGCGACCGTTACTATGCCGTCACTCCTGCTTTCCATTGGAACAAGAAACACTGGAGCGACGTGTATTACGAACTGCTCGATACCGACCTCGTCACAGCGTTGATAACCGAGTCGTACCGACTTATCGTCAGCAAACTGCCGAAGGCGGTGAGAGTGAAATACGAGTCATATTAGGGTATCTCGTTTTTCACGATATCAAGCACCATAGAGAGCAAGAAAAATACCTACCTTTGCAACTATGATTACAAAACAGCCGATAATACTTCTCAACTTTACGGGCGTGTACGACTACGAGGCGTTTGCTTCGAGCCCGTGCATCACGCACGTCGACTGCCACGACATCAGCGGCGTTGACTGCTATTGCGACGAGGAGGCGAGGGCGGAGCTGCGCCGCCGATTGGCACCTTACCCTGCCAAGGCACTGCACTTCATCGATTCGGGCGACTTCCATTATCTCACGGAGTATTGGGTGTCGTGTCTTCGCGAGCCGTTCTCGTTGATAGTGTTCGACCACCATCCTGATATGCAGCAGCCGCAGTGGGAGGGTGTCGTGTCTTGCGGCGGATGGGTGTCGGACGTGCTTCGTAACAACCCATTCGTGCGCAATATCATCGTTGTCGGTGCGTCCGACGAACTGATAGCGCAGATTCCCGATGCGCTTAGGGAGAAGGTCGTGTTCTACAGTCAGTCGGAGATCGACCACCATCGTGCGTGGCCTTCCAAGGCTGGCTGTCTGATTCACGAGCCGGTGTATATCTCCATCGACAAGGACGTGCTCAGAAAGCATGATGCTGTTACCGACTGGAGCAACGGTGATATGACTCTCTTGCAGTTGCAGGCGGTGCTGCGCATCATCTACGCTCACGAGCGAGTGATCGGTGTAGACATCACGGGCGAGTGTTCTGCCTCTCTCGACTATCTCTCCGAACTTAAAAGCGCAGCTGTAGACAACCGCGCCAACGAGGAGCTGATGCGGATGATTTGCCAGCACGACTGCGGATAGAAAAACGCTGCGTTTGCGGGGCGGAAAGTGATATTGGTATCAATAAAAACACTATAATTCAGAGTTTTCTCGTTATGCATAGATTCAAGAACTCTTTCCTTGAGTGGCTTGTCTACTCGCTTATCTTCTTCTTCCTGTACGATATCATCTGGATATTGGTAGACCTGCCCGACTTCCTACAGTCGGTAAACGGACTGTATCCTGAGCTGCTTGTCGACTTTGCACTCTGCGGTTTGTTCTCACTTTCGAGTTTGTATCTCAACCGATGGCTGTTCTGACAGCGGCGCTTTTGGCGCGAAGGGCAGACCCACCGTGTGTTCGTGCAGAACGGACTGGTGGTGTTGGGCTTCAATCTGCTTATTGCTGGTGGCTGCGAACTGCTGCTGAGCCTTGTCGCACCTAAGCTTATGATGCAGGATATATGGGGAACGTCTTTTCTATTCGGACTGATAGCGAGTCTTGTAGCACTCATCCACCTTTCGATGCACTTTTCCAACATGATTGTTCTGAAAGGCAAGGAGAACCTCGCCTTACAGAAGCGATACTTAATGATGCAATTAGACCCACATTTCGTGTTCAACAGTCTTAGCTCGCTTGCCAGAATGATAGGGGAGGACCCGAAGATGGCTGAGAACTATGTCGTGAAACTCTCACATATCTACCGCTACATACTTCAGCATATCGACAAGGAGTATATAACCCTTGCCGACGGCATCGACTTCATCAAGTCGTACATCGGCCTGCTCAACATGCGCTACGACAACGCCATCGTCTTGCACGCCGACGATTTGCACGGCGACCGCGACGAATGCATCCTCTCGCTGAGTCTGCAGCTTATCATCGAGAATGCCGTGAAGCACAACTGCCCGCAGAACGGTACCGAGCTTCATGTGTCTCTTGGTCGCCAGGGCGACATGCTCGTCATAAAGAACAACCGCATATACACCAACCTGACCAACGACCAGAGCATAGAGTCGTACGGTATAGGCATTAGCAACTTGAAGCAACGCTATCGACTGGAGGGCGAAGCAGAACCGGAGTTCATAGCCCATAAAGAATCATTTGAGGTGCGACTGCCAATCATAAAACGAAAACAATAGAAGAACGATGCAAAAGGTTTTGATTATAGAAGACGACCATTTCAGCGCAAGACGTCTGAAAAGGCTCATTATGGATATTGACGACACGATAGACGTGCATGGACCGCTGAAATGCGTGGCGGAGGTCGCAGAGGAGCTTGCCGCCAACAACGACTATGACCTTATCTTTTCCGACATCCGACTTGCTGACGGTGACGTGTTTGAAGCGTTCCGCAAGGTAATGCCACAGTCGTTCGTGGTCTTCACCACGGCTTATGACGAATACGCAATGGAGGCGATAAAGAACAACGGACTCGACTATCTGATGAAGCCGATTGACGCTGACGAGCTGCGTGCCGCAATCGGCAAACTGCGGCTTAATCGCAATGCACAACAGTCTGCCGTGGTGAGTCCGCTGCATGGCGTGCTTAACGACACACGCCAATACCGCGAGCGCTTCCTGATCACGAAAGGCGACGAGCTTTGCATGCTCTGCGTCGATGACATAAGCTACATCAATATGCGCGACAACCGAATCACGGCGTTTGCCGTCGACGGCACATCCTATCCGCTGCCCATGAGCATGAATGACCTGGAGCAGGCTTTAGACCCTTCCCGTTTCTTCCGTCTCAATCGACAGTATATCGCCAACATTAAGGGCATCAGGAAAATCAGCTTTTACTTCGGTTCTAAACTAATGGTGAAGCTTAAAGGCTGCGAGGATGACAATATTGTTATAAGCAAGGAAAAAGCTGCGTTGTTAAAAAAATGGTTGGAGAAATAACAAGAGGGTGTGCATTCTATGTTTCTTGCGTAGAATGCACACCCTCTTGTTATATAATGTCGTTAAAACGTTACATCGACGCCAAAAGAGATTGAATGGCGGATGCTGTTGCTGTTATAGTATATATTGCAAGATTATTGTTTTGCAGCATCTTGTACAAACTTGAATTTGTCAAAAGTGTTTCCTGCTTCCACGCAAACCGTGAAGGAACGTGATGCGTTAGTTTCGTTGCGATTGATGATAACCTTTAGTTCGTTGTCCTCTATCTTGACGAGATACCAGCCTCCGTCGAACTCCTTGTATGAAGTGTTTTCCTTGAATTCTCCTTCTTCCTTCACGCTGTTAATCCAAAAACTTTTGTAGTTTTTGCAGGCAAACAGGCAACTTCCTCCTTCGGCTTTCACTTTCAGTTCGCCGTTTTTCAAGCCCGACGGAATCGTGCTCCACTTCATAGGGTCGGCAAGTCCTACTGGGTCAGACGATTCGCAGCTTGTCAGTGACATTACGCCTGACAACAAGCATAACAATAGTTTCTTCATATGCTTATTTGTTTAAATTGTTTGAAAATGTTCTGGTCTGCTTAGAACGACCAACCGAAGCCTATGTACGGGAAGAAAGCAGCCTTGCCGAGTCCGTACTTGTCGCCAAAGTTGAACGACGGCGAAACGCCTACACGGAACATGAAGCCGTTGGGGCGCTGATAGCGGTAGCCGATGTCGCCGAAGAAGAAATAACCGAATTGAGTTCTTGATGAAGTGTAAAAATAAGTTTTAGGAGAAGTTTCGTCTGTATTCTCCCCACCTGGATACCACCATGTATCTTCGACGTATCCTATTGTTTCCTTTACTTGATATACACCAAGACTCGCACCGAAGCCCAGCTCCAGTTTGCTGTTCTTCTTTCCGAGCAGATAGTTTAGCTCCAACGGAACACCAACGCCATTGATTTTCTGGTCGAACAAACCTGAAGTGTTGCCATAGCCATAGCCGAGACCCACGCGGTAGCCTAAACCTGAGTTGCCATTGAATCTGCTGTCATAGTTGATGCCCACAATATTTTGGGCACCAAGTAATTCTACAGACAGGTTACGTGTTTTCTGTTGTGCCATTACTGCCGAAAAACAGCATAATGCAAATAGTGATAATATAATCTTTCTCATTATATATTTTATCATATGTTTATTGTCGGTGGATATTAGTTTGCTTCAACATAATGCCCTAAACGGTCGGGTCTGTTTCCATCGGTAAAGAGGTAGACTATTCCGTCCGGTTTTTCAACAATAGAGATCTCAGTATAGGTGAAATCAGGGTAGTCAGCGTGTAAGGATTCCAATACGTTGCTTGGTACCGTTGTGCCTTTCGGCAAGGGGTAACAGGTTTCTTTCCATGTCGTACCCTTGTGGGAAGTTTTGAAGTATACGGACTTCAACACGCCGTCGTGCATGATGAGATAGTTGTAATCACCGTTGTCGTTGACAAAACCAAGCACTTCGGAGCCTTTGTAGTGCGCTGTAATCCATTCCATATCGCCAGGAATCGTACCTATATATTCAGCGTCGTTCAGTCTGTATGTGCATGCCTTGGCCACCGTTCCTTTGCTGTCGATGACAAGTGTGTGGACGAGATTCTTGAGCTTGGGGGTGTCCTGCAGATAGCAGAGAATATAGTATGTCCCGTTTATGCTGGCCTGTGTCACTTCCTTGATCTCCCAGGATTCATCGTTTCTGGCCTCCGGGTTTATCGTGAGCAGCCGGTATCGCACCGAGCTGGGCAACTGCTCAATGTCAGAGAGCATCCGCACGGTGCGGTTCCACGCATTGTCAACGTATACAACCACGCACTCATTCCCTGCGTTGTCCTCAGAGGTGACATACGTTTCTATTGCTCCACTGTCGAAGTAAGGCTCTGGACCTGTGTAAACGCGTTTGATAGTGTAGTCCTCGCAGCGTTCGTGGAAATCTTTGGCAATGGCCTCCGGCAAAGTTTTGTCATTGATCAGTGTCACATTTTCAGAGTCGCATGAAGTCAGCGCAAGGACTACGACAGCAAGCCATCCGTACATCAAATGTCTAAATTCAAACTTTTTCATTTTATGCTTCAATTTATGGGTTCGTTCAAAGGAAAGTTGCCTGAGAACTTATTATTATGCAAAAGTACAATCGTTTGTTTTTATACACAACACCTCCTTATGCGAAACGGCAAAAATGCGGTGCGAAGCGGCGATATCTGTGTGTTGCGTGGAAATGCGGACTATCTCCGCAGCGCCGCATACGCCGCGATGCACGCCGTGGTGAGCAGTTCGGAGAGGGCGAGCGCGAGCCAGATGCCACTGTCACCGAGCACCTTCGGCAGCAGTATGAAGCTGGGCACGAGGAACACCGCGCCGCGTAGCAGCGCGAACACCATTGCCGGGCGCACGCGCTCAACGCTCTGAAAGTAGCCGATGCACATGAGGTTGACGATGAAGAACACGAAGGCGACAGCCATCAATGGGAAACCCTTGACGGCGATTGGGAAGGCAGCCTCGCTTGTGCTCACGAATAGCTCCGTGAGCTGGTAGGGGAACAGCACGAAGGTTGCACTCACGGCTCCGCCGCACAGCACGGCGGTGAGCAGTGCCACCTTCAGCGTGGAGCGCACGCGGTGAGTGTTGCCGATGCCGTAGTTGTAGCTGATGATGGGCTGCGCCGACTGCGCCACGGCGTTGCCTATCATGTAGACGAACGGTGTGTAGTAGCACGCTATGCCGAACGCGCCCACGCCCGGGTCGCCCATGTAGGTTATGAATACGTAGTTGCCCACGAGCGTGAGCACCGCCATTGTGCCCTCGCCCATGAGAGCCGATATGCCTATGGTGCATTGATAGCCGATGTTGCGCACGGAGTAGAGTAGCGATCGGCGACTCCACTTCAGGCGTATCGGGCGTAACTGTCGCGCGGCGAACAGTATGTACCACGCTGCAATCAGTCCGCCTATCATCATGCTCAGCGTTGAGGCTACGGCAGCACCAGCAAGTCCCCAGCCGAGGTGTACTATCATCAGCCAGTCGAGCACGATGTTGGCTATAGCCGCAATCACGTTGCACCACATGGCGAGACGCGGATTGCCGTCCAATCGTATTACGAACAGTAGCAGGGCGCACCACACGCCGAACAGCTCGCCCGGCATGAAGCCCAGCATATACTCGCGCACCAGAGGCAGCAGTGCCTCCGACGAGCCGAGCAGTCTGCCCGTGGCTGAAGGGAAGAGCATCACCGGAATTATCATCGCTAAGATAACAATCGAGGTGAATATCCACGCCTGCATCACGTTGATGCGTGCCGCCTTCAGCTTCTTCTCAGCCATGTGTATCGACGCCACCACCGAGCAGCCGGCGCCCATCATCAGTCCGAGACCCGTAGCTAACATCATTATGGGCACGCAAATATTGATAGCGCCAATGCCGTCAGCTCCCACGGCGTGTCCGACGAAGATGCCGTCGATGGCGCACATGGCGGAGATGCTGAGCATTCCGAACAATGTTGGCAGGAAATAGCGACCGAACAGGCGAGGTATGCTCAGCGTGCTGAGGTCGATAGCGTCTTTGGTAAGGTGTTCTGACATAATTTAAAAGTAAAAAAGTAAAAGAATAAAAAAGTAAAAACATCTGTGGGAGGATATACTTCGTTGGACGGTTCCGTGTGTTCCGTGTGTTCTGTGGGCTTTCTTTTCTCCCACAGCCTTCACTCTGAGTTTTACCTCCCACAGATTTCACTCTGAGTTTTACCTCCCACAGATTTCACGGATTTACACAGATGGTTTGTGTGCGATGTGGTTCCCACGGAATTCACAGAATTTGTGTGCGTGCTCCTAATCTGTGAATATCTGTGTCATCTGTGGGAGGATATATTTCGTTGGACGGTTCTGTGTGTTCCGCGTGTTCTGTGGGCTTTCTTTTCTCCCACAGATTTCACTCTGAGTTTTACCTCCCACAGATTTCACGGATTTGCACAGATGGTTTGTGTGCGATGTGGTTCCCACGGAATTCACGGAATTTGGGTGCGTGCTCCTAATCTGTGAATATCAGTGTCATCTGTGGGAGGATATACTTCGTTGGACGTTTCTGTGTGTTCCGCGTGTTCTGTGGGAGAATATACTCCGCAGCAAGGTTCTGTGGGAAGTCGCTCAGAAACTGTAGTACAGACGTGCGCAGAGCGCGGTGAAGTTGCCTTCTGTGTTGTTGATGTACTGGAAGGAGGGCTGCAGAGCGATGTGGCGGTTCAGCTGGCGACGGTATGTCAGCTCGACGGAGTGCTCGGTGCCTTGACGGAAGCGAGCGCATTGAGCAGACAGTCCACACTGGTTGAGACTGTCGCAGTAGGCGCAGCCCACCTCGGCATACCTGTAGCAGGCACTTTGGCGACAGGTGTTCTCCGAGTACTGCGCCATGCACGTCACGCAGCGGTCGGCAGCCGACCACACGGGCTGCTCGGCATACGCCCACCAGGCGCAGGTGGTCTTGTGTGCAGCAGCGTCGGCAGACGGCATTTCGCCATCCGTGCCGACGGTATATTGCCGCGAGTGGACAGCCACGCCGGCGAAGTAGTGCGCACCGCAGTGCGCATACTCCAGTTGCGAGATGTTGAACACGCCGTCCTTCGCCGGGCGCACAAGGAAAGGGTTGTCTCTACGTTTCCATCCGTTGTAGCCAGTGCCGTTGTACAGGCTGTTTCTGAATGTCCAGCCGCCCCTCGACACGTCGAAGTAGACCGTAAGCCCCGAGAACGGATAGTTGGCTATGGGGTAGCTTGCAGCGATGGTGGGGAAGATGCCACAGGAACTGTTGATGAAGAGTGCGGTGATGTCGGACGTGAAGAAGTCCTCGTTCACGTTGCGCACGCCGACAAACAGATGTGCCGCCTGCCACTCGTGCATGTAGCCCAATACGGCGATGGCAGCAACGTTGTTCTCAGCCTCAATGTTCGAGAACGTCTGCCAGTCGGCTATGATTGTTTCGCCCGTCTTCGCTATGTGCAGCGTAGAGGCTTCGATGGTGCCCTTGCCGTCGAAGACGGGCACGTTCAGGTTCAAGCGCAGCAGGTTCAGCCAGTTGGTGTTGCGCTTCATGTCCCACTGCCACTCTGCGGTGTATTCGCCGCTGAAGGTTTGCGCTGAGCAAAGGCTGGGCAGGAGACAGCTTAGTATGATAAGAAGATGTTTCATTTCTGATGTTTATGTTTGTTGTTGAGCATCCGCGTCGACCGACGCAGACGTCCGTATCGACCGACGCAGACGTCCGCATCGACCGGCGCAGACGTCCGTATCGACCGACGCAGATGCTCGTATCGACCGATGCGGATGCTCGTCGTTTTGCTTAGAAGATACTCCGCAGCAATGTTTTGTGTGTTCCGTGCGTTCGGTGGAATTGCTGTTCTTCCACAGATATCTCCCTCACGAAGCGTTGCGCCTTCAAGCGCATCTCCCTTGCTGAGTGGCAGCATCTCGTCGTCGAACTCGGGGTGCGAGCACATGCTCAGCATCTTTTAGATGATTGTATATTATCAATTTTATTCAGTGCTGTTACGATCTTTTCTCGTTCACCGCTGCCTTTTGTTGAGAGACGTAGTAGATGTAGACCATACTTTGATAGAATATGGTCTTTCATTATATCACGATGATGCTGTATTGTTTTTTCATTGTGGTACGAATATCCATCTGTTTCTATGGCAAGTACGGGTTGCTTCCCTATACGGTTGATTATAAGAAAATCAAGATGTGTGTTATAGTTTGCTGCATATTTTAATTCTTCTGCCGACATCAGTGATGTATTTTTTATAACTTGTCGTAAAGGAATATGGCACAACACCTTCATACAACTATAATCAGGATTAGATGCCAACACCTCGCATATCAGTGAATATGTAAGATTTTCCGACGCATAATCAGAAATTTGTGGATGATTTTGAGGAAGTTTATTCTTTGTTCTGTATATTGGTCATATAGATAGTCGAAAATAGATGCCAGTTTGCTTTCTGTCACAGTACAGTTGTTGTAGGCAATATAGTCCAACAAATCCATGATGTTGCGGTGCTTTGCTTGCTCATTTCCGGTCATAACGAGGCAGAAATGCTTTTGTGCTCTTGATACTGCTACATTTAACATCTTTGCGTCATCGGCAAACTCAGAAATCTGATTGTCTACAACGCTCATGATAATAGTGTCTTCTTCACGACCTTGGTATTTGTGTATTGTTCCGATCTTTATATCATTCAGCTGTTGGCGGAAAGCGTCCACTTGATTATTGTATGGAGTTACAATACCGATACTGCTGCAATCTTTCAAGGTCGGTAATAGTTCGTTCTTCACCACATCTATCTCTCGCTGGTTAAGATGATTAATAGCATGATTACCCTTAACGGTTCTTATGGCTGTTAATACATTTTCTTCACCTTTATCCTCTGTCATGATAAGCAGGTTGCCACCATAAAACTTTTGATTGCAAAAGTTGATTATACGCGGATGGCAACGATAGTGTTCTCGAAGCATCGTTTCTGTTATATCGGGTATAACTTTTAGTATTGATTCTAAAAAACTATACTTTGAACAGTCGTAGCCATCTGATATGTTATAAGGTTTAGCAATGATCTGCAACTTTTGTCTATCCTCTTCTGTTTCCACATTAGGCAATTGCTTAGTATCTCCTACGATAACGGCATTCTTTGCGCAGGTAAGAGCTAAAGTTCCTGTTTCTGATGAAACTTGCGATGCTTCATCCATAATGATATAATCGTATGGTTCATCTGCAAATACACATGAACGTGCAGACATAGTGGTGCTGAGTATTACAGGATATTCATTCTTCATCATCACACCTTGTCTTTTCATGTCCTTGGTATCGGTGAAAACTACTCTCTCTCGGTCTTTATAATGGTCGTATAATGACGATTTTAAGAGTGTCATGGAATCTTTGACTAAACTATTAGTCAATGCTTTTGCATCATATAAAGCCATTTCTTGATTGATTGTTTCTATACGTTGCTCGATTTCCAGAATCTTATTTTTGTAGTATAAAGTTTGAAGTTCTAATATAAGTGGTGCCAAATTGTTCTTGTCAATTTTGTTTTGTATATGAAGTCTGTTGGTACATGTCCATTTCATCCACCACCATTTGATTTGTTCTTTTAATTTGCCAATTCCGTGAGTATATTTTACATACTTATCATCTGTCCATATTTGGCAACTTAGCCAAATGGATAAGATACGCTTTGAATTGATATGGTTTTCTAATTCTATATTTTCATCAATACCATTGTTCTTACAGAAGTGTTTCCACTCCAATCCTATCGTTTGTTGCTCTTGCAATAGTAATGCACGTTCATTCTGTAATTCATAAACCTTGTCTAAGTGTTGCGAGGTAGTATGTAAGTGCTGTCTCACTTTAAAATAGGTTGTGAGTTCTAACCCCCACGTATTAAGATCTGTGGGTATTATGGGTTGATTAGCAATGAATGCAGTTTTATTGTCTTTGTTACCAAGTGAGGCTGCTATAAAGCCAATACCATATTTTTCCAGTTTCTCAAACACATTTGCTGTAGCAGAATTGTTGTTAGAGACAACAATCACCGTTTTACCTTGTCTAATGATGTTTGCGATAATGTTCAAAATGGTTTGTGTCTTACCCGTACCAGGAGGACCTTGGATGACACTTATTTGATGTTCAAAGGCATTGGCTACAGCAATCTTTTGGCTGGTATTACATCCAAAAGGAAAAACCAAGTCGGCATGACAACGTTTCTTTGGCTTGTTGTTTGCAGGGTTGAGGTAGCAAGCAGCTGCTGTCTCTTTATCAATAAAATCTACACTGTTATAAATCTGCGATAGTGTTCCCTCATGATTCTGTTCATCTCTGCCTAAAGGATTGATAGTTGCCACGTTTTTCATGTAGGTAAGGACATCCTTTGCGGCTGTTTCTTGTAGGCAGGATTGTGCTACTGTGATTTTTCCAGAAGCATCATCCAATACAAAATTATTGTTAAAGATTATTCTCCAATAGCTATGTTCGTTATTGTCGAAGCGCCATATTTCTCTTATATTTTGTGTCAATGTTCCATTTATATATACCTTGCATTGTGTGGGGTCTTTCCACTCAGGAGTACTGAGCCAAGTTACTTTGCTATAGGCATAGTTATATGTACGTCCGTTGTTTTTGAAACGCACACTATAACCTGTATTCCCATTTTTTTGTATGGTATCTATTTGTAAGGTCTTAGGCTCCCCATTGAGTAAAACAAAGTGTTTTGATAAGTCCATTTTGTTGCATTCTATTATTTATTTTTCATCTTCTGAAGCGTTCTCTTCTGAGGCTTCCTGCTTTATTTCAAGCAATGTGCGTTCATAGACCTCCTGCAACTGGTAACTTGCCACACCTAACGGAGTCGTGATGCCACGCAGAGACCATTCGACAACGGAAGAGTCTTTGTCCTTGCAAAGAAGAATGCCGATGCTCGGATTATCTCCCTCGCCTCTAAGCAATTCGTCTGCTGCCGAAACATAGAAGTTCAGTTTGCCAATGAATTCTGGCATAAAGTCAACCACTTTCAGTTCGATCACCACATAACATTTCAGACGAGTATGATAGAAAACCATGTCGGGGAAGTAAGACTTGCCACTTGGCGTGTCAAGTTCCATCTGCCGACCGACATACGCAAAGCCTTTGCCCAATTCCAAGAGGAAGCGAGTAATATTGGTTGCTAACTTATTCTCCAAGTCCATTTCGCAGAACTTGCTCGGCAATGAGAAGAAATCCAACTTGTAAGGGTCTTTTATAATCTCTGTTGCCAATGCGTTTTGAGGTTGCGGCAGTGTAACATCAAAGTTATTCAAAGCCTTGCTGGTGTGCTCGTACAGTTTGGTTTCAATAGCATGTACTAACTCGGTACGGCTCATGTTATCAGCAAGCACCTTTTTGAGATAAAACAAAGCTGTTTCTATGTTTTCACATTTTGATACTATTACAGTTTGGTGTCTCCAAGGAACAAATTGCAGTAAGTCTGGCATTGGGGTTGTTGCATTATCCACATCTTGTAATTTTTTACCAGCTTGGTAAAAAAAGTTTGTATGCGAAGAATAAAAAACAAACCAACGTTTGATATAGTACAAGTTGACAACAGAAAATCCCTCAGCTTTTGGAAATTCTGCACGCAAATCAAGGCTCAATCTTTTCATAAAGTTTGCGCCCCACTTATATTGCTTCTGCTTCTCACAAATGTCCTCGCCCAAACTCCAGTAGAATTTGAGCATTTCCGTATTCACTTTGACTGCAGCTTTGAGCTGTGCCATACGGAAGCGTTTCTTCAAGTCAGACAACCATTTCACATAGTTCTTGTCTGCCATAAAAGAGTCGCTATTCACGAACTGCGGTATGTTGTTATTTTCTGCCATAACTTTTATTCTTTTACAGGTTCAAGCAACATCACCAATTCAGACTCGGCTATGTCGCATTTCTCAAACAGATAACGCAAACACGCTAACTTGCTTTTGTTCCCCATGGTAGTCCACAGGTATTTATCGACACCGATTTGTGTACAGTAATCTAAGTTCGCAGTTTTTGAAGTCCAGAAGTATGACCCCTTATCATATAAAGAATCTACAATATCTGGATATTTTTCTGTTATCATTTTTACCACTCGCAGTAGCATGTCTTTCCATGTCGTTTCGCTATATTCGTTGTCATATAGACGGAACCCTTTTAGCTGTCTGTTTGTTGGAGTAAATGTTTCATCCTCCAAAGAAACTTCATCAACAGGTTTGGGCAATGGTTTGAATGTTGTTTGTGGTAATGGATAAAGTCGCAAGAATGTTGCCACTATCTCATTGCATCGGTTTTGTAACTCTATTTCTGTCCATTTATCACATGAAGTAACACTCTTAGTTAAGCGATATTTGGAGTTTTTATAACCAGGATAGACCTCATTCCCTATTGTCTTGCCATCACGTTTTATTTCAAATGGCTTGTTGCTTAACTCACTATTTATACCAGTCAGAGTCAAGTTGGCAAATGTATGGAGATACTTGTCTTGTATCTCCTCAAAATTATCTCCAAGCATGGCTTTCCAATCTCCATTGAGGGTTTGGGGCATGATATGTTCAATAGTGGCATCTTTCTTTTTCATGTCGGTTGCCACATCGTTATATTCACCATGTACAGAGTTCTCCAATCGTTCAAAGAGGAATATCTGGAATGGCTTCAACATGTGATAAGCATCACGAGTTTTGATAGACTCCACGAATTGCATATCTCTTGGCAATTGATAATTACCGTCACGGCGCATGATGTGATAAGCCAATATGTCTGAGTATGAGTTGTCTAATTCTACATTAGCAGAACTGTATTCCTCTATGCTTTTTAATACATCTTTATGCAAGGCGCAGAACACTTGCGTAAGAGCATTGCCAGGCATGTTGCATACGATACGTCTTGCCAAGTAGTTCTCAACCAAATCAACCACCTTGAATACCTCATCTTCTGAAAGATTGTTGGCAGATGCATATTTCAAGAATTGGATAAAGAATACATTCGTTACATCTGTTTCTATATTACAGATGTGGCGCATCTTCTCTGAAAGTTTTGCCGTAGATAGCTTTGCTTCTGTCACTTGCTGATAGTAGTGTGCATAATCAAGCATCTTGATTAATTCGTCCTTGCGGTCGTGTCCGTCCATATACTTTTTCCATTCGTAGTAGATGTTTGACTGACGGACAGGACGCTGTAACTGTTGCTGTATGGTGAGATAGTCACGCAAGAATTTTGTAGGTTGGTTTTCTGTTGCCTGTTCTATCTTTTGCCAATAGTTTTTGAAACATACTTGTTGCTCCTCTGGTGTCAAAGACATCAAGAGATAGTTGCGTATCTTGTCTGCTTCGGTTAGGGCCAAGCCTGTAGAGTTCAGACTTTCGAAGATAAGCTGAGCATCATCATCGCTATCCAATTCTATTGATATGATTTGTAATCGTTCAATGGCATCAAGCAACTGGTCGAAAGAGAGTGCTTGCGGTTTTCTCGTCAACAAATCATAGAAATGGCGATAGTTGCGAGTAATCTTTGAATCCTCATCAAAAGAATCTTCTTCATTGAATATCTTATCGTAAGCGATACGGTCATTCTCAATGGGAACCAATTTGATTTTACGCTCAGAGTTACAGAACTTAGCTTTTAAGAATACTTCGTATGCTTCGTCTAATTTTGATTCTTCACTAATCTCAACAGCACCATCTTTTACTGCTTTTATGCCAGCCAACAAAAGAAGTGAAATGGTGGTCAAACGCTGCTGACCATCAATCACCAAGCTGTTGTAGCTGCTATCTGCTGCTGATGTTACAATAGAGCCAAAGAAATGCGAACGTCTGTTTGAGTGGCTTAGTTTTACCAAGTCGCTAAACAATTGGTCGCAGTTGTCCATCAACCAATCGTAATTGCGTTGATACACAGGTATTACAAATTGTATCTTATGACCTTCTATAAACTCATGTAATGGTTTTGCGTAACCTTTCATTGTTTGTTCCTTTCTTGTTTGTTAACCAGTTATAGTTCTTTCACTTTGTACTGGCATATTTGATTCTGTTTTTAGGATATAATCCCGGCTGTCGCCACTTAGCCCACAAAGATAATGTATTTTTAGCAGAAAACATAAAAAAGCAGTACCTTTGCAGAAAAAGTAAAAGCAAAAAGGGTAGGAGGTATGGGCATCTTGCCCATACCACGCAGCCTAAAAGCCTAAAAACAAGGATATGAAAAATCTGATGGGTATTGTGCGTAAGGCAATGACTGTAGGTGCGTTCCTTACGATTTCTGTTGCAGCGGATGCTGCAGAAGTGATGTACAAAATCGTTGAATACAACAAGCAGACAGCAGAGTTTGCGATAGCAGCATGTGGAACGGTGCCACGCAACTCGCGAGTAGACTTCGAGAACAAGTTCGGTGCAACAACAGGCAACCGCTACAACCAGATACCTCGCAACCATGAGGCAGCGCTCTATCTCGAAGGATGGCAAGGCTGCAAGGTGCGCAGCATCACGTTCTCGATGTGCTCAAACAACAAGAAAGGACAGGTGGGCGTGTCGCTCAACGATGGTGGCACAACGCTCTACTCGTTGGCACCGGTCGACTTCGCCAGCAGCGACTGGTTCGGCGAGTGGGTATCGAAAGACCTCGGCGTATATGTCGACGTGACGAAGCAGATAGACGCACCAGCCATCACCACCAACGACATGAGCATCGTTGTGGCTGGAGGCAAGAGCGAAGGCTCAGTGTATCTCGATGCCATCACTATCGAATACGATGAGGCTGACATAGCTTTGGAGTCGCCGCTCGGCTGGCAGTACGAGAAGCTCACGAAGAAGAGCACGCTCAGCGCGGGCGACGAGGTGATGATATACCGCAACGGAGCGGCAGCTGCCGACTTAGGCGGCATGGACGAGACAAACTATCTCGATGTAGTGTCGGTGACCTCGACGGCTGACGTTACCTGCCCAGATGTGCTACGCTTCACACTGAACAAGTCTGCCGACCAGCAGCACTGGACCCTCACCGACCAATTCGGTCGTCAGCTTGGTGCGACAGGCAAGCAGAAGTTGGCATGGAACGAGGGCATAACCGAATGGAATATAGCACTTGATCACGAAGGCGCGACGCTTACTCCTACTAACGAAGCTTACGGCACAATGCGCTACAGCACTCCGGATAACAGCTACGCACGCTTCAATCTCTACACATCCAAGACCCTACCCCTGCCGTTCCTCTATCGCAAGGGTGAGCAGAAGCAGCCCGAGCTATCGCGTTCGATCAGCTTTGCAGAGGAAGAGATGACGGTATCGTTAGATGTTGCCCACATTGGATTGCGCCCGACATTCATGCCGAAGACCACTACCGACAAACGCTTGCATTGGAAGAGCTCAAACGAGAGCGTTGCGACCGTCACAGGTGGTTACGTTACGCTCCTTAGCGTAGGCGAAACAACCATCACCGCCACCACATACGACAGTGGGGTAGAAACAACAATGCACCTTGTTGTCACCGAACCGACCGCTATCAACGGCGCAACGAATGACGCAAAGGTGCATAGTCCGCGCAAGGTGCTCGACGGCAATAAAGTTGTTATTGTGACAGAGCAGGGATGCTACGGAACGGGCGGATGGAAGGCAGGGCGCAAGTAAAGCTTGCGTCAGCATTTCTTATTTCGCATTCTCCAAAATAAATGCCAAATTCTAAATAGCGGTTCGCTTAGTGCCTCCGCAGGATAATATCTAAGCAGACGAGCGTCGCGGTATAATCTTAACAGATTATGCCCCAACGCTCCATGCTTGAAGCCGTTGTCTTTATAAGCATCGTGTCCCCACGCATGGCGTTTGTCGTGATGTCCGAAATTGCCACCATGCAGAATGTCGTCGAGCAACATCCGTCCACGTGTCTTGTCTATCGGTGCAATCATCAGTTCCTCCGACAATCCCATCACCTCATGCAACACATACATCATTGCACCTGCGAAGTTCCATAAGCCGAGACGCTTTAGCGAGTTTTGAATTTTGAGTTTTGAACTTTGAATTATCGGCTTTGCCGATTTTGAATTATTCAATTTTGAGTTTTGAAATTCCAATTCACAATTCTTCAACTCCTCATCGCATAAGTGACAATTCCAAACTCCTAATTCAAAATTCAAAATTACGTAGTAATAGTCTACCACTTGGCGTAGTCCGACACCCTCATAGAAGTAATGATGATAGAGGTGGTACAACTGATAGACAGCATTGAACGCAGGAGTAGGAGAGGCCACCTCACCAGCCCCATCGGGCAACGCAATCATATTGCGACACTGCCCCTCGATGCTATCCGCAAACCATCGTTGTAAACGACGGCTATACACAAAGTTTGCCATGAAGCCCGGTGTGTAATGCAGCTCAACGCATACACCATTCAGAGTGATAGCGATATGACTGAAGCTCTCCTCGTCCACACGTCCATTTTCCTTTGTCAGCGAATGAGCCAACGCACGTATCCCCTCACGCGATGCCTTCACCCACATATCCACATCGCCAGGGGTACGCGCAGCCGGATTGGGGTACATCGCAGCATTCGCTTGTCCCTTTAGTATGCAACAGTCGTAGCCAGCAGCCCTCACCTTATTATATATATCGATGGTGGCTTCGTTTAGCATCCAATTCTGTCGACGTATACCCTGGCTCGCCATGAACCAATTCATCAGCAGTTTCTGTGTTGGTGCCACGCTTTTTGGCAGTTTCGATATGCCCTCCATGATGATGCCCACTAATGTCTGCTTTCTGGCAAAACCAAAGAAACGCTCCCAATCGAAGCCAATCAGTGCCGACCCATCAACGAACTCCCGACCATCGTAAATACCAAGCGAGAATTGTATGAATTTGTAGTAAATATCCTTTACCATCTCTCGCGAAAGATAACATTGAAGAGGAACAGCGCATTGCCAATTACATACCTGCGCCACATGCGCTTCGGCTCCTTCAGCAGTCGATAAAGCCACTCCAAACCATGACGCTGCCACCACATAGGTGCACGCTCCACCGTACCAGCAAAGAAGTCGAACACCGCCCCGATGGTACCTACATGGCAGTGGATATTCAGTTCTTTCCAATGCGAGTAAGTCCACTTCTCCTGCTTTGGCGCAGTCATACCAATCCATAGCAAGTCAGGATCAGCAGCATTGATAGCATCAATGATAGCCTTATTGTCCTCCTCCGAGAACTCAGGCTTGTACGGTGGCGAGTAAGTCACCACCTTCAGATGCGGATACACCTTAGCCGCCCGCTTCACAATCAGGTCGAGCACCTTCTGCGAGCTGCCCATGAACATAACCGTGAGCTGTTGCGAACGGAGTGTTCTTCCACATTCCTCACCACTCACTCCACATTCCACATTCCACATTCCACATTCTTCGAGTTTGTTCATTTCAAACTCGAACAAGTCCCATCCTGCAATACGTTCCTTCGGTTGGCTCTTCGCCTTTATCCATCGGCACGCCTTCACGATGCTCACCCCGTCCGGAATGAGCACATCACCATTTGTCAGTGCCTCAGCGAACAATCCGTCCTTACGTGCAGTGTTGTACGAATGTGCATTAATTGTGTTAATGAGCAACTTGCCCTCTGGCAGCGAGGCGAGCTCCGCCTTGCTGCCAAGTATATTTAAATTTTTTAATCGAAACATATTAGTATTTTAATCAAACACATATTTTTAGAATCTCCACCATTCTTTTCTCAAAAACTTCCAACGTAAACTCACGTTCATACTTCTCTCGTCCTGCCGAACCCATTTTATGGCGCAAGTCGGTATCACGAATAAACATTCCTATTTTATCAGCCAATGCCACTGCATCATGTATAGGTACGAGATAGCCCGTCTTGCCATCATCGACAATTCCTGGTATACCCCCTTCTGTCGTCGAGATGCAAGGCAAACCATGCTCCATAGCCTCCAACAATACCAGCGGGAAGCACTCGTTATGATAGAACGTAGGGAAGACAAAAATGTCAGCACCATTCAGGAAGGCCTCCTTGTCCTTACCATATTTCCTGCCATGATACACCACCATACCCTCAAGCCCACGCTTTACGACCTCAGCCTGAAACATAGCAGCATCCATCTCCACCGTTTCACCACCCACAAAGTCGCAGACAAAACGGCAGCCTTTCTCCTTCAATACCTTCAGAGAATCAAGCAGAACAACCACACCCTTACTTATCAGAAGATTAGAAAGGAACAGGAGATGAGGATTCTTATCTTCAGGAGATGCCGCATCAAAAGGAGCCGATACAAAACTCTCTATAGAAGCCGAAGGGATACCATTGCCACATACGAACACATTGTCCCTCTTCACATATTTCTTCACATCATCATAAAGACATTCAGACAAGAGAATCACCTTGATATCCTTAAAGAACCGTCTATACAAAGCATTGTCCAAACGCCTGTCTTGACGAGTTACCACACCTTTATTATGGTAATGCACCACCACCTGACAACCCAGACGTTTCAGCATCTGAACCACCACAAAGTCCTTATAGAAAGCACCGCCACAAGCATTAGGCGTAACATACACCAATTGAGGTTTGACCACCTTCACCTCATGCCGTATCTTCTTCAGAAGCTTGAAGAAATCAAAGAGTTTCCTCATCCCCACCTTCCCGATGTCCTGCAAGTTCTTCGCAGTAGTAAGGTTGATGTAATGACAGTCAAACTCTCGCTTTATCAGTTTGCTATCGTGGATATACTGCCCCACCATAGCAGCACCATGCACAGGCGGTGGCATGTGCATGATAAAAAGTATCTTTGGTTTCATTGTTATTCTATTTATCTAGCATCTGTCTTTATGAAAATGTACAATAAAAATTAATTTTAAAAGACTTGAATAGATTCATCATACTGATTCTTTTCTGAGTATTCGTCATTCCATGTATAGTGTAAATCCATTGTTTCGGAATGGCCTATACATAGAGCCATATTAAACAACCTGGTATTGCCTGGGGTTAAATCTCCTATTTCCCCAAGATTAGATAATACCATGATATTGTCATCAGGATTTAGCCATTCAATCTTTAAATTTTTAGCTGTGCTTTTTCCCTTATTTGATATTTTCAATATTCTACTTCCTGCTTGACGATTGATTATTTCGCTACGAATAATCGCTTTTTTCTGCTCGTCAGCTTCCTTTCTCATCTTCTCTATTTGTAGCCTTTTATATTCCTCGTCAACACTATTTGAAAGATTGTTATCATTAGAAGTAATATCAATGGAATTCACAACCTCTAAAAACTTATCACGTTTACGTTCCCATTTAACTCCACTAATATCTTTAAATGAAAAGGCTGCACATAGTTTTTCTTTCAATTCGGTCAACCTTGCTTTAGCATCATCGCTATCAACTTTAATTGCTATAGAGTTAGAGTTTACCACTCCACTCATTTCATTATAGCTCATGTCTTTTGTCAACAAAGAATAGTAGTTTGCACGCAACACCCAAGCTGCCCCCATTTCATTCATTGAGACAGTGCTATTATAATACCTTGGAGAATGAACAAACAATACATATAGTTCGTGTTCCAAAAATAAATTCTTCAATGTATTGAAAATATCTTCACCCAATCCAATTCCATAACCATCTACAGAACTGCAGAAGAGATTGTTTTCGTCAAATCCAATTGATTCTAAAAGTTCAACTAAAGCCTCTACAAAAGCCTTGTCTTTTGATGAATGGCTTATGAAAACCATTGGAGATTTCTTCATTTCCATTTTATTTTTATCATTATTATTTACTTGTGACATCATATAATTATAAATAGAATACAAGCCATCAAAATTATTTTCCAATGTATATCCATTGCCAGTATTGTCAATGTTCTTAAAGCGAGCAAAGTCTGCATCAGCATTTGTAAAATACTTCCCTAAGTAAATCACAGCGGCACTATGCCATTCGTGGTAAGCTTCAATAGCCATATTAGAATTCACATCTTTAGAAAGAGCTGTTTTATAAGCATTCTCTAAAGACCGTACTTTTTCTTCTTCTGAAAAGATACTTGTTTTTATCATCATTCTCATCTGTATTAGCGTAAGTTACATTTTCTTCGAGATTGTCTAATTTATTACCTTTATCCCGAATCTCTGCCATTCCAACATTTACAAGCCAACGTTTAAATGCTGTAGACACAAATAACTCTGTCCAAATAATCTTGGTAAGGTCTTCATAAAGAGGAACTAATCTTACATTAGGTCTAATTTCTGTCATCTTCCTTAACAAATTTATTTTGTTATACACAATAGTCAAAGCTTCTATATAGATCACTTTTTAATACTAAAATCTTATCTTCGCACAGACGGCGGCATGTGCATGATAAAAAGTATCTTTGGTTTTATTACTATGTATGACATTCTTCTAAAATATCTCGTCCTCCTATCTTACAATATCTGAAAGGCATTTTAAAACCTAGTTCATCTTCAATTATATGAAGTACATCAAAAGCTTGCCCCCATCCGTTACAGTTGTATCCACATACTAAAAAAATCGTCTCATCAGATAGGGCTAAAGGATATTGGCAAGCTCCTTATATTTTTCAGATAGTCGAGTGTTTCCTTTACCTTCCTCATACTCCCATTTCTGCATGGCAAAAGCTTTCAGATATGGCTTGTAATCAGTGATACCAAAGCTAGAGAAGTATTCTTTTACGTATCTCATATTATCATCTATTGCAAGCAGAAGTTGCTTCTCAGGCTCAAAAAGAATAGCAACTTGACAGATATACGTAAAAAGGTCGTAACCTAACGTACGATCTGCAGCAAGTTCCCAATCAATAAGCCGAATCTGATCATTAGATACAAGCACGTTCCATGGACAGAAGTCACCATGACTAAGTCCCATCTTTAAACCATTGGCATCTGTTCTTTGCTCTGTAAGATGGCGACTAGCTAATGGAAGGCACAAATGAAGTATTTCTTGGGTAATATTTCGTGACTTTGGTCGTATGCCATTAATGTACTCTGCTTTCAAATAAACATAGTCTTCAGTATCTACCGCTTTTAACAGCCTAGGTGTAAGACCAGTACCATCAAGCAAACGATATACGAGCACCTCATTGCGTGTCAAAGCCATAGCTCGCGGCTTTTGCGAAAACTTAGCAAAAAAAGGAATATTTAATTTATTATCATATCCCAATATCGAAATTTTCTGCTCAACACCGGGACTCCCCATATTGAAAGACATCAGCGTGTCATTTCCATCAGACGCCTTAATTTTTGAATAAGGGAACTCCAAATCTTTCTCATTCACAGATGTCAATGCCCTCACAACAGAAGAATGTTGAAACAGCCACCAATATATTTTCGACAATCGCCCTCCGTATGGACTATACAAGCCATACATATATTGTAGAGAAGAGTCCAAGTGAGGAAAATAATAGGAAGTCGTAAATGTTTTAAATCTATATAGTTTCATCATGATTTATGCTTTTCTATTACATTTTGATATATTTTATCAATCAAATCAATCTTGCTTTCCCAAGAAAAATCTTTTGCACGTTCCAACGCTCCAAGAGACAACTTCTGACGATATTTTTCGTCACCTTCTAGCTTTTCTATAGCAAAAGCAAAATCACGAATAACCTGTTTATGATTTTTCAAATCTATTTTTATTCCACAAGCATCTGTTATAACATTGGCAAAACCAAGATGGTTTGTTGCAACTACAGGCAACCCCATAGACAATGCTTCAAGAAGTACAGTCGATGTAGCATCACTCAAACTTGTTATCACAAAAACATCACATGCGGACATAATCTCCATAGCTTCTGCCTTTTCTACCCATCCGTGCCATATAATGTTTTTCAGCCCAAGTTTTTTACTTAAATATTTCCATTTTCTAGTACATTCTCCTTCACCTATAATATGTAACTCCATTTTATCGGGATTCTTTAACATAGCCATAGCCTCTAAGAGCAAGTTCAGAGATTTTCTTGGAACATGCAATCCTGACCAACATATTTTTAATTTTCCGACACGGCTGTTAGCTTGGTGCTTGGCAGAAGTTTGAAAACCGACTTCTGGTATTACCACATTATCTTTATTCCACAAATTCAATACGCTGTTATGGTCATCTTCTGTGGCAGTTATTATATAATCACTTTCATTCACTGCTTCTGCTACACGAACAGAATGTTTCATTTGCCAAGAATTTATAATATTGCGCATACCATAAAAGACCATTCCTTTTATACCCATTGATGGCAATAACTTCCATGGCGTTATATTAAAACCACCCATCGGTCCCCAAACGAAAGGTTTGTCAAGCTTGTATAAATAACCTGGCTCTCTATAACCAACCATATTTAATTGGTGTACCAAATCAAAATTGTATTTTGCATCCAATTCTTTTGCAAATTCCAAGGCTTTCTTTTGCCACTGATTGTAAAACCAATAATATGATGGCGGCCATATTTTACGCAATATTTTATGACGATTCTTTTTAATAAAAAAGAAATGTTTATTACTTTTTTCGTCTGGATTATTTTTAAAATATCTATCAAGATCTTCTTTAAATTTACTTTCCGTCAAAATATACAAGTCATGATATTTCGAAAGTCCTTTTACGAAATTCCATCCCATACCAGGCTCACTCCCCTTATAAGGAGAGCAAGCATAACAATTTACCAAGATTCTCATAAGAAAGTTACTTTATTAAATCTTTTCGACAGCATATCCAATATTGCCTCTTTAGCAAGTCGTATACTTTCTTTAGGCGTAAGTGTCGTATCAACCCAAACTGCATTTTTTCGTTTGTTGCAAAAGCGTTTCAGCACATTGGTCTGTCTTGTAACCTCTTCAAGACTTGTCTCAGGCTTACGCTCATATATTTTTTTAGGGTCTCCACCTAAGCAAAGTATCAAATCAGGGACAGGCACGAAGATTTCCCCAAACCGAAGAACCCACTGAGGCAAGGATGTGCGAGAGCGACGTTGATCTATATAATAATCATAATAGTAACGATCGAATATAAAGACCTTCGCTTTTGTTGCGATTTTAGGATATACAGATTTTGCGTACCCCAAAGTATAATCCATCATATAATAGCCCCAGCGAACAATAGAACTGATAAAGCCTGATGGCTTCTGTGAATGCGGATCAGAAACCACTTTTGGCTTTTCACCATCTTTTAAAGCCTCTTTTTTTCCTAATGCGACTCCCATATCTGGCAATACATTAGGTCTCAAGTGATTATAGATAATTCCATTATGGAAAGCCTCTTCTAACCAAGGAGTGATTGCGTCAATTATAGTACTCTTACCACTTCCATCTGTTCCTTGAACAGAAATAACATATCCTGGTTTGTTCCAAAATCGTGATACTTTAGATATTTTATGCAAAAAAATATTGTTTGTTTTTAAGGAAGAACGTCCAAGTTTTTTAAGTTTTTCAAACTTATGAACTAATTGTTTACCTTGTATTGCTTCATGCAAGGCCTCAGAAAAATGAGCAGAGAACAATGTTAAAACACTTTGTATATATTCTAAAGAATATAAGTCTGCATTATCGTAGAGAGGCTTTATATACTTTTCGCCACTCGTACCATTGTTTATGATTTCCTTTATGAATGCTACTAAATTGGCTAATTGATCATCTAACACATATATATCCTTGTATTTTTGTGTATGTTTCTGTATCACCTCTCCCTGAATCATTTCTGTATTTTGATAAGGAATACATCCACAGAAAACATCTATTTGAATACCACATTCACTATTCATATAGCATACTTTTGGGCAAAGCGTATCTGGTAAATAAGAAACCATATGTGCATTCTGATCTTTTGCAACATTCTCTATTATTCGAAAAAAGTCTTTTGCATCTTTACGACAAACCCAAAGATCGATATCACTACCTCCAAGACTTTCCGGCAATGTTTTATAATTTCGTAAAACAGCGTATTTAATATTTTCTTTATTTAGCTGTTTGAACAAATTTATTGATATTTGATTATCCATTATCTCACAATTATTAGTTTATAAAGAATCTATTCTGTTTGTGATTATCAGTTACTCATCATAGGGAAGAAACAAATCAATATTCATAGACACTTCACACAATATCCAAGTCTATTGGTACGCTTCTGTTTAAGAAAGATGATATCCATTCCATATTCAAAGGAACTAAAGAAATAAATGGTAATAGTTCGGAGTATATATGTAGGGTTACCTCTTCTGATACTTTATCCGAACACTAGTTGTCATAGTTATTTAAAAACATTTCTGATTTTCTTTTTCAGTCCAATCATTCTAATTCTTAAAAAATCTTTGTTATGCATTTTTTGCTGACGCTTGTCTAAAACGACATTGTCATTAAAGTGTAACGGTTCCCTCAATGTGCCAATTTTCAAATGGGCATATGGATTTATATCACCATTTTCATAATGAGCTCCTCCATCTGTACCAATATTAATTGCTAAATTATCTCCTGGTGTAATACAAAGACCACGCTCAACAAAAATAGTAAAAGCCCATCGGGTAGCCCAAGAGGTATTCGTATGAATATTATTATAAGTATGGTTCCAATACTTATACCTCATACAACCTTCTAAAAAGCCAAAAGTTCTAATAAGTGTAGAAAGAGATTGATCAGGCCATTTGCTCATGCTCATATCCATATATTTCCATGCACGGGCCCATGTTGCCCATCCCCAACATTTAAAATCTATTGTATAAAAATAAGTATTTGCATTTTGTGGTTCAGGATAATGGTTCTCGGCAGAGATTTCCATAACGCGCTCATCATTCTTATAGCGTGGAAGGAGAATTTCACACAGTCTGAAGAAGCCTTGACCAACAACAACATCATCCTCTATAATCACACCATATTCTTCTTGCTCAAAAAACCACGTTATTGCGCCATAAACCGCATTAGCACAACCTAAATTTTCCTCCCTAAAAAGTGTTTTTACTTCACAAGGCCAATCTATCGCATCAAGCATTACTTTTCGAGTTGCTTCAACTGCTTCCTTTTCGCCATGCTTATGCAATCTTGCACCATCGCATTCCAAGTATAAACGTTCTGGTTTATATTCTTTTATAGCCAACATAGCTTGTTCCACATGGTCAGCTCTGTTAAATGCTAAAACTAATATTGGTACTTTCATAAAATTAGTTTTAATTAGCTTAGTCTCTTCTAAAGATATCTCTTGTATAAACCTTATCCTTCACATCATCCAAACAAGCATCGTAGCGGTTGGCGATGATGGCATGGCTCTGTGCCTTGAAGGCTTCGAGATTGTTCTCTACTCTACTTCCGAAGAAAGTACTACCCTCTTCTAAGGTTGGCTCATAAATAATGACTTCAGCACCCTTTGCCTTGATACGCTTCATGATTCCCTGGATGGCTGACTGGCGGAAGTTGTCACTGTTTGACTTCATCGTCAAGCGATAAACACCAATCACGCAGTTATGCTCCTTGCTGGCATCATAGCTGTTGGCATCTGCATAGCTGTAATAGCCTGCCTTCTGGAGTACAGCATCAGCGATGTAGTCCTTACGAGTGCGGTTGCTCTCTACGATAGCTTCAATAAGATTTTCGGGAACATCAGCATAGTTAGCCAAGAGCTGCTTGGTGTCCTTGGGCAAGCAATAGCCACCATAGCCGAAGCTTGGGTTGTTATAGTGGGTACCGATACGCGGATCGAGTCCAACGCCGTCGATGATAGCCTTTGTTTCAAGACCTTTAACCTCTGCATAGGTGTCAAGCTCATTGAAATAGCTTACGCGAAGAGCAAGGTATGTGTTAGCGAAGAGTTTAACAGCCTCTGCTTCCTTCATGCCCATGAAAAGAACTGGGATGCCCTTGTCTAATTTTGAGTTTTGAGTTTTGAGTTTTGAATTGGTCGCCTTTGGCGATGTTGAATTGTGCAATGAAGAATTGTTTGCTTCTTGATTATTCATAAGACCTTCTTCACTATTGCCGATGGCTCCTTCTAAGAGTAAATTGGCAAAAGTCTTGGCTGCTTCTTTCAGCTTCTCTACGTCAGTCACAGCTTTTATTGCTTCGTTTTCCTCTGCGAACTCTGGGCGGTCGATAATCTTAGGATAGCCCACTATGATGCGGCTTGGATAAAGGTTATCGTACAACGCCTTGCTCTCGCGAAGGAACTCGGGAGAGAACAGAAGATTGAACTTCTTCGCTCCCTTCTGCGCATACTTCAAATAGAGGCTGCGGGTGTAACCCACAGGTATGGTGCTCTTGATAACCATCACGGCATCGGGGTTCACCTCAAGTACCAGATCGATAACCTCCTCTACATGCGTAGTATCGAAATAGTTCTTTACGGGGTCGTAGTTGGTTGGTGCAGCTATCACCACAAAGTCAGCATCCTTATATGCTACTTTCCCGTCAAGGGTGGCAGTGAGGTTCAGAGGCTTCTCTGCCAGATATTTCTCGATATAGTCATCTTGGATAGGAGAAACACTGTTATTGAGTTTCTCTACCTTTTCTGGAATAACATCTACTGCTGTTACATGATGATGCTGAGACAACAAGGTTGCTATACTCAGACCTACATAGCCAGTACCGGCTACTGCTACTTTTATATTCTTAAAATCATTCATAGCCATTATATTTTATTTATTTCCTTTTATTCCAAAGTTTAGGACACAAGCATCTCACATAGATTGTTACATAATGTAAACAAGCAGTAACAAGACCTATATGTCTTTTTTCTAAATGGAAAGTCTCCTTTGGAGGCATACCATTAGGTCTATTAAGCATTTTCCATCTTTGAGCAAAAGGCACGTCTGGATTGCACCACTTATCAAGCGTAGGGTGTTCATCACACTCACCTAAAACCTTACCACATTGATACATGGCAATACCTGCCTTCTTTGCTCTCTTGCCATAATCAAAGTCACCTTTGCTATGGGTGAAGTAATAATCAAGATTACCAAGCACCTTGTATGCAGACCGAGGTATCAGAACTATATTACCATTAAAATAATCTACTTCCATCAAGTTGCCATTAGGCTTTGGTATACCTCCATTTTTCAATCTGCCACCATAAGTAATAGCAGCATGATCGGCAGATTCTGTTGCACCAATGATAATTGCCCTTTCATTTGTCTCAACAGCAGCATCGGTAAGAACCGTCAACATACTCTCATACACAAATGTGTCATCGTTGAGCCACAGATAGAAATCATAGTCCTTTGCCTTTGCTGCAGTGTCCCATGCTGTCCACATGCCACGATTCCAGAACAAATCACCTTTAGCGTGTATAACATTTACTTGTGGAAATTGTTCAGCCACCGCTTCCGGCGTACCATCTGTACATCCGTCGTCAGTAAGATACACATCCACCTGATAGTTCTCCAATGGCAACTGCCGATAGAGCCTTTCCAGGCATTGTAATGTTTTGTCCTTGCGGTTAAACACCGTAAGGAGCACTGCTATTGTTTTCATAAACTAATGTCGTTTTTTATACGCTTTATAAACCTGGCTTACGAAGCCAGAAATCGTTTTATATATACCAACAAACTTAATTGTAAATAGTAATGGATGCTGAACTTTACGTGTTAGTTCATCCAATTGACCAACCTCCAAATTTATGAATTTAGGAAGAGCGACCTTTAAGAAAGGAATACCATGTTTTGAGGAATTAAACTCTATGCATTTAACATTCTGCATCCCTTTAGCATACTCATGTTGCTCAACATCCCAACTTGACCTATCTGAATAAATATAATATATCGGAGTGTCTGAGTCGATATCGTTTAATATATTAACTGCCCCCCCCATTATTGCATTTAAAGATACTAAACAAAAGTGGAGAAGTAGTAGGACAGCTTTCTTTTACCAATCTTTCCAGACAAAACTGAGCATTGAAACAGATTGATTTTTCTGCCTTTAATTTTGGTCCGAATAAAGCAGAAGCATAACCTCCAGCCGAACTTCCTATTGTTATAACTTTAAAGCCATCTGTTTCTTGCTTTAAGAATTCCAACATTTTTTGTGGTGAATTTATCTGTCCATTGATGCCAGTAAGATACCACTGTTTGAAGATATCACGCACAAATATATGTTTATAAGCTTTTTCTATACGACAATGATACCACTCAAAGAAATTCTTTTGCACAATTCGCTTACGAAAAATCTCTTCCGTATGCGGAAACCAAATATCATTACTACAAAAATAAATGGCACAATAATCCTTAGAATCACGACATTCATCATATTCTATAAGATAATTGGACTCGTTCTTCCAATAATCCTGCACGATTTGCGGATACTGGAAAATTCCATCATACTTTGAATCTAACATAAGATATTAAATGCTTCTTATAAACTTTGCAGGATTCCCTGCCCATATTTGATTGGCAGGAACCGATTTCGTAACAACAGAACCAGCTCCTATCACACTATTATCACCGATGGTCACACCCTTTAAAATGATAGACTTGGCACCGATAAAAACATCATTGCCTATAACGACAGGCTTTTCTGCTCTATTCTTCAAATCATCACTACTCCTACGGATAACAGGGTCAAGAGAATGAAAGTCAGTATCATAAATACAGACCCCACCACCAATCTTCACATTATTTCCTATAGTAATGCTTTTATGACAGATCAAAGCTGCCTGCGACATACCTACATTGTCACCAATAGTGAGTACTGCTCCTCTGTCCACAAAGAATGTGCAGCGTTCATAACAACCTATTGGATTTCCTTTAATGCCATTGTTCATGGCAAAGTTCTTGCCAATAGAAAATTTTCCACCCCGAGCTACCATAACATAGGGAATGCCGTTGGTGTGAAAGGATTTATAAGCAACATTATTGCCTATAAACATCAGACGGCATACCTGTTTGGCATATACCTTTTGTATGTTATTACATATTCTGCGAATAACTTTGTAAAACAGACTCATTAACATGAAATAATATCATTATATATCTTTATCAACATCTCTGCATTAACATTTTTGTCGTGTCGTTTTGCCGCAACCATCCTTTCTTGCCTAGAAAGTCTGATACACAAATCCCTATCAGCAAACAACTCACATACACGCTCTGCCAATAAAGGAACTTCTTCGAAACGATACAAAAATCCAGAAACGCCATTTTCAACCATATCCATAGTTCCTCCTACATAGGATGCAACAAGTGGAGTCCCCAACAACTGGGCTTCACCTACAGAATTAGGACTATTTTCTATAGCCGATGGACATATAAAAACATTCGCCTTTAAATATTGTCCTATCATGTTCTCCTCATTTAGTTGACCTAAAAAATGAAATTTTTCAGTCACGCCCATTTTATCCATAAGCTTTTCGATGTAATTGGCATATCCGTTTTTTCTATATAAAGGGATGTTTGAATAGAAATTGTTACCTGCTACATAAACTTCAGTATCAGGATACTCACGCAGTATAAGTGGCAAAGCTTTTACCACTTGATGCAAACCTTTTATCGGATATTGGCCTTGACTGAGGAAGATTCTGTGCCTTACACAAGACTTCAGATCCCATGCATGTTGATAGAATCCATCTCTCAAAGTTTCATTACAGAAATGATAATGAGATTTCGGATTTATCGCCCAAGCACAAGATTGATCCCATGAAGTGCGCCCAATAACATGGTTTACAGATTTAAGTAATTCCAACTCCATCTCACCGCGTTTTGCCATTCTGCGCTTTTGATCAAATAAGCTATCTTGTCTAAGAATATCTCTAACAGTAATATGACTCAGTATATCTCGGCCACTTAATCCTCCATAGTAATAATTTTTATAAACAGATACCAAGCCTTGAATAGACACTATCATATTTATATTGTTACATGCTTTAGCCATAGCAAGGGAGTGACCATACTCAGACCCATGGATATGAACTAAATCAGGTTGAAAATCAGTACAAACTTGCTTTAAATAATCTTCCGTTTTTTTTTCATAAACTTTAGAAATTGTTGTATGCTCCGGCACCAAATAGTACTGTATTTCCGAATCACGGAAAATTTTTATGTTATTTCCATTATAAAAGGAAACAACCCCCAAAGTCAGTTTTCCATTTTTGTCCAACAAAGCCTTTGCACAAGCTTGCATCCAACCTCCTACTACAGGTGCAGGAATGCCTATTTTATTGCAAAGTTCAGGAAAAATTATGTTTGAAATCCAAAGTACTCTCATACTATAAATGTTTTTTTATTTTTATAAAAAATTCCCAAAACCCACTGCTTAAAATCTTTATCTGTCATCACTCTATATTTTTTGGAGTAACAGACTCCTAAGAAGGCTATATTCATCATAAAGAAAACCTCAAATTTTGTGATTTCCCAGATAAAACTCCACATCCATAAAAAGGCGACATAAATGCCAATTCCTTTCATTATACTGCTTCTGCTTCTATATATAGCTAAAAAGCTAGCCCATGCATACATAAGAAAATAAAGTACACAACCTATGACACCATACCACAACAAAATATTCATAATCTGAACTTCATTGCCATACCTTCCTCGTAGGTGAGTATCATTATCAATATCACTGGCGATGCCTATAGGACCTTCATCACCATAAGCAGGACTTCTACCCATTATCCATGCATCATAAAGATCCATAGTATATGATACATTAGTATAAATAAAAGTTCTAGTATCAGCTTTCAAATTATCTTCATAATAATCACCACTATCATTTTTCACTTCTCGTGTCATATCGCCTTTTATATAATCATCCATTTTAAAAGGATTGAAAAGACCAAGATAACCCGTTACGACAAACACTATTGGCAATAACAAAAGAAGAGCATGTGCAAGTTTTATAAACCAATGGGGTATTATTTTTGCATAATATGTAATGATAAGACCTATAAAACCTGCCATCAACATTTTTAACACATCATTACGTTGTTCTTGAGTGACAAAAAACAACATCACAATAGCTAACAATAAAAGCCTCTTTTTCAACGGAATATATTTCCAAAACAGAAACAATGTAGAATATGGAAGATAATTAAGAACATTTGGATTATGCGCTTGTGTAAAGATTATGGCTAAACCAATCAACCACAGGTAATTCTTGTAAAATATTTTATATATCCCTTGTAACCATAATGGTGAGACTGCCAAAAATACAACAACGAATATAGACATACCCAACAAGGAATTAATTACATTTTTCCACATCCAATACCCCTCACTGTATAAAAATGCACGAACATATTCAAAAGAAACCCAACATAAGAACGCAATGACAAAAACGTATCCAACCTTGTCAATATCATTCACACACACATATTTTTTCGCTGCAAAATAAAAATAGCAAAAACATAAAAATATTAATCCCCAATTAATAAAAGTTGCTGAACCGAACAAGTATGAAAACATGAAAACAATCATTACTCCAAGTCCAGCTCTTATAGCATTTTGCATGTTAAATCTAAACAGATTCATTTGAATATTATATTTAAACGATGATTTATTCTTTTCTTTAAATTATATAAACGCCGTTTCAATTCTTGGGAACGCGTCCACATTTTCAAGTTATCTATAGTGACCTTTTGGTAATCAATAATTCTATTAGGAACTATCAAATAATGCTCTAAATTACATGTAGAAATTTTCAAGAATTTTCTCTGTTGAAAATGTGCATATAATGTTTGTTCTCTACATATCTCACCATTACAATCTCTATATATTCTATACAACTTAGATTCAGAATACTCAAAAATCAAATTTTCTGAATATTCCGGATGACATTCTGAAATAAAATTCATCGCAAGTCTTGGCACTCTTATATCGTCAAAAAGCTTACTGTTCCAAATTCTATCAGGGTACAACTTCTCCCAACGATCGCTCATTCCATCATGGAGATATTCATCAAACACTTGATTTTTTGGATTTGTATAAACATCTTTAAAATATTTATAACCTTCAACTTTCTTTCTATAAAATTTATTGCAAAAATCATTATTACGATATAAGGTCAAATGCCCCCAACCAGAAATGACATCATACATAGACAAAATTTCATCAGTAAAGAAATATCTAAGATCACCATAAATAAGATCGATATCTCCCCAACCCCAAAAATCATAACCTTTGATGTAATCTCCAAAAATATCTCCATAAGCAGGTCTAAAATCACACAGCTTATATGGAGAAGGCAATGTTATGGTAAAGTCAAAAAAAATTTGCATATAATTTTTCAACTGTTCAAACGTAATATTTAAGACCTTTATATTTTCAGCCTGTTCAATATGAGAATCTGCAACAAACAGGAAATCGATACTCGGATTGTTCAATGCAGACTGTCTCCAAAAGGCATAGATTTTAGGCAATTTACCAAAATATGGTATGATAATTATTATCTTCTTCATTTTGTCAATACTTTATCTATTTTTGAACATATAGTGTCTATTTTCATAAATGCAAAAACTCTGTTTCTGATTGAATCAATGAAAACGCATACTATAAAAATAAGACAACAAAAAATAAGTAAATATATAATACAACAATTAATTCCACCTATTTGTTCGATACCTCCCCACAAATACTTTCGCACATAGTGATTATCATGAATTAAGTAAACTCCTAATGTGTGGGGACTAATCGCCAAAATATATTTTTCAGATTTACCCGTAAAATTTTTCATCTTCACGAAAGATAAAAATAGAATAATGGACATTAACAATACATACAAATTGTTATACCTTCCAGAAAGTGGCAATATCCCTAAATCATAAAATGATCCAACAACCAAAACAGGAACGGGTAGAAATACACAAAAAGATATAGAGGAAATCCTATAGATGCTGGGCAAATTATACTTTTTTATGTAAGCACCAATAATATACAAGAGTATAAACCAACTAATCGAAAATCCATTATTTGCAAAATACACAGAAGCATAAATACTTAAAAAAAGCAACAAGATAAAAATTAATGTCTGGTGCTGCTTTTTATCAATATTTTTAAGTAAACAATTGATAAAAGGATACAACATATACAATGCCAAATATTGGGCAATAAACCAATAACAGTTATTCTGTGCATTAAACATTATTGGCATGGAGGATTTTACAAAATCTTTTATCGAAAAAGATGTACTATCTGAAAATATTATTAATAACACATAACACAATATTGAATAGAAAAATGTTTCAATCCACAAGCTAAAAATTTTGCTCCATCTAAAACTGGTAGAATCTATAAGAAAATACCCGCTTATCAAGACATAACAATTCACAGCTGTTGATGTTAAAATAGATAAATATTGTATTTCTACTTGCTGTAGATTAAAACCACCATCTATTATATTTGTTTGAGAACCTATGACTGAATGACATAACGAATGACCTATTACGATAAACAGCATAGACACGGCCCGTAACAGTTCTATATTACTTTTTCTCTTGAATTTCATTTTTTATATGATAATGACCTAACAACAAAGGGCATTTGTGTAATAATAACTCTATTGGCTTTATAAATAATAATAATATAATAAGAGCCAACAAACTTTGTAAAATGCAATAAAACCAATCGGTTTTATCAGCAAATAAATTTAAGACTTTTCCTCCTAACGGAAGGAAAGCAAAATGGAATACGTAAATCAATATCGTTCCTTGTGAAATTAGACAAACATATTTTCTTCCCCCATGAACTTTTTGAGAACAATATGCCATCGCCACAATTCCACAAATTGCTTGAATTACAAATAAAAATAAGATTCCTATATTTTGAAATTGTAAAATCTCGGCATAGCCTCCACCTAAATAAGTAGCCAATACATACAAAGAAATAGCTACAAGGAAGACGACTAAATTTATGTGTATATTAACATTCTCTCTTTTTATTATATATCCCAAAATAAAAAACGGGAAAAATCTAAATATATGATAATCAAAAGTATGGGTGCTTTGATAAACAATATACGCTATTATAAAGAAAATCAGTATCAACATAAAGGATGTCCATAATTTATAATTCCGAACGAATGGTATATATATCACTTTCATTATGAACAAAGCCGGTATAAACCAAGCAGCCTTACCTGTAATCAGTAACAAGGCATAATCTACGAAATAATCTTCATGTCTATGATATAATGCATAAAATGGAAAATACAATACACATAACAAGACATAAGGCACTATCAATGCAAACACATTTGCTTTGATAGCATTACGCTTATTCTTGTTCAAATATCCACTTATCATAAAGAATAATGGCATATGAAAAGAATATATGATTCCTTTTAAATTAGGTTGATACGTAGTACTGACAATATGTCCTAGAACAACTAAGTATATAGCCATTACTTTCAACGTATCAAGCCATAATATTCTATCCTTACTCATTTTTTATCAAATTATTAAATAGCGATTCGTATCTATTAACTATTTTCTCTATCGTATATCGCTGACATGACTCCATTGCATGTACAGCCATTTCCTGTCTGAGAGTATCATCCAACATCAAACGCTTCATCTTTTCTACAAAAATGTTGTGTTTGTTGTTTTGAACAACAAATCCATTGAAACCATCTGTAACTATATCACTTAAAGATTCAAAACTGTCATAGACTACCGGCACTACCCCCATCTGCATAGCTTCCATCAAGACCATTGGCCAACCTTCATATCGGGAAGTCATCATAAAAATGCTACCTTTATAATAATAATTCAAAGGTTGTTGATAACCAACGAAATTTATTCGCTGTAAATTAAGCTTTCTACTCAATTCTAAAATTCTACCAAAGCCTTCACCTCCACCAACAAAATCGAAAGTCCAATCATTAAACCTGGTATCATTTTCTATACAAGCCCAAATTTTGACCATAAGATAGGCTCGCTTCTGATAATTGGTAGAACAAACCACTATTACTTTCTTTTCTTTGTTACAAAGTTTGTTTGAGGGATAAAGAGCATTATATACAATAGGATTTCCTATTGCAACTAATTTCTTAATTGAAGCATCTGGAAGGATTTTTAGAAAATTCGGATAAAATTTTTCAGAGAGCAATTGTATTTTATCACTATTAGCATACATCTTCTGAAACTCTATTTTTTCTCTTCTTTGAGATCTTAATTTCCAAAATGGCAACAATGGTATTTTACATAAAGTATAAAACTTATAAAACACGTTATTACTTTCATAAAATATATTCAAAAGAGACTCCAAATGAAAATATCTCAGAAGTGGTTTATTATGATATGCAGAAACTATTTTTGCATTTGGAAAATACTCTTTTAAGATATTCCAATTTGTCCCAATTGCCTGCGTATTATATATCACATCTATAGAATATTGCTCAACAAAAGACTTTATTTCTGTTTCTGATGCAAGATTCACCTTTTTGCTAAAAAAAACAGAAGGATGTTCTGATTTTGTATAAAAGCCCAAAAACACTTCATGCCCTCTATTCTGAAATTCTCTTGCAATCACATTTACCACAGTTGCCGTCCCCCCCATATGAGGAGGATCAGCATCAAATGAAATAAACAGTATATTCATCGTTACTATTTTATTCTCTATATTTAATTACTTTAGCTGGAACTCCTGCTACTAACGCATAGCTAGGTACATTTTTTGTAACAACAGAACCTGCTGCAACCACAGCACCATATCCAATATGCACCCCAGGTAAGATAACACAATTTGCACCAATCCAAACATCATCTTCAATGACTACACCAACTTTTTCTCTATCCCAAGGTTGATTAAAAATCAATGTATCACGTTTATATTGATGATTGGAAGCAACTATTGTAATTTGCTGTGAAATCAGGCAATAATCACCAATTCTAATATTTCCACCACTGGCTCTTATATTATTATGGTCTCCGATATAGGTGTATTTTCCGATTCTCAATTCAAATTTATCTGCAGAAGATTCACCATCAACACAAATCTTAGTAAAATCACCTATTGTAGAATTCTCACCTAAGACGATGTTACATCCGTCTTGGATTTTAATAATACAATTTGGACTTGGATTCGATTTGCGATATTTCATTTTCAATTTAAAAACAGATTTGTTTAGCAACAACGTTTTTTTCCCCCCCCCACTTTTTAAATATCGTAAAAAGAACAACATATTTCTAATAATCATACTATATCACCAGTAACAAGAGTTCTCTACAACTTTATGACTTTTGGGACGTTCACTAGCAGAAGGCCTTACCCAATATTCATTTTCAAGCCCTGCATAATAAATAAAGACACCATTTTCATAATGTGGTTCATCATGATCCCAACGATTTCCCATTATACCAAAAAGAAGCTGTAAAGAACCACCCATATGTATTGCTTGCTTGCCCATACGTTTAACATGAGCAGCAAGTGGAAAACCATAAGCACCACAACCTATTAAACAGACATCATAATCATGCTTATCTATTTCTGACATCATATATTCAAGAGCTTCAAACCAATCTTTGTAACCATTGCTATCACCTCCTATACTCTGAATAGCCTTGATTACTTCTAAGCTCTTAAAATCAGGAAGTGTGTCTTGCACCTTAAACAAGTATTTACGTTTTTCATATTGGGATTTTATTGATTCTGCAAAAGGATGAACAACAAGAACTTTTTTACCATCCAATGCTCTACTCCATGGTTTTTTACTCCAAAATGGATCCAAATACATTAATTGAATTTTCTTTGCTTCAGTTAACACTGAAGAAAGATAGAGTTCATTTTTTTGCCACGAGCCAAGAATATCTACTAGCTTACTATCCTCCAACATCAAATCTCCAAACCTCATTAAGTTCGATTCTGTGGATGGGAAAAAGCCACTCCATCTTGTCATTTGGTCTTTTACATTATCTTCCCACCACCATGCAAACTGTTTTCCTTGAATATACTTCCAAGCTGAATGATGTTTTGCTATAACACCAAGATAATTGGTTAGAGCAAACATCTCTGTACTTCCATACCTTGCAATCATACAAGGTTTACCTGATGCCAACAGATTATAAATCAGCTCCGAAGCTTTATCTGGATCTGTTATACCACGGTCATACGTTGAAGATTGCGAGCCAAATAACTGACTATAAATCTTACGTAAAGCTTTTAATGATATTATCTCTAATTTATTCATATTTTCATATTATATTTTAATCCATTCCTCTGGATAAAAATCATCCTTAGGTTCTCTTTTCGGACAAACGACTATCTTTTCTTTGTTATCATTAGCCCATGCTCCCCACCAACTATAAGAGCTATTTGCAGTAATGTTATGAAGGCAACTTTTCATTAACAGGAAATCTTCTATTGTCGCATTGCGAGCTTCATATTTTACAAAATGAATTTCAGCATTGTCAACGCCTTCAAATAATCCTTTGGCATATTCCATATCATCCGAAAAGACATAGAATTCCGGTGTATCCACTTTCTCGCTCATCAAACGGATAGCTGCCTTATAATAAACATCACTTAAACATATTCCTAAAGCAACATAATCGCCACGACGAACATGAACAGATATACTACTGGAATTTCGTATCTTTGACAACAACTCCTTAAACGAAGCTGTTGGCTCATAGACAGGAGATAACATTTTCAGAATTTCGTTTCTATAATCTTTAAAATATTTCTCACTTTGCCAATAACCTCTCAAACGACAAGAACCCGTTGTTTGCAACAACTCCTCATCATAGTGCCAAGCTTGTTTTTCACGATACTGTTTAAAAACTAAAGCCATACAGGCATGTATTGCTTTACGCAAAACAACTTTCAAGAAATAAGGCAAGCTTTTATTTATAGAGTACATCCTGTCATACTCCACTCGAAGACCACCCAACTCATATTCTCTCAAATTTGAAGTGGCCAAATAAGTGGTGTCTAAAGCAAGCTTCTCCTTATGATGTCGAGCCATAGCATATCCACAAGCATACATAAAGAGCTGATTGCCAAAGCCATCTGTAATAGTTGAAATTATCATAATATCAAATCTCTTATTTCTTAAATATATAAAACTTTAAGCTCATAGCGTAGTACGATAACTTATTTAGCAATTTCTGTTCAAAGCCTCCAAACAAAAACTATTGAGTTTGGAAGCTTAAATTGCTTTTTTATTTGCTTTGCCGCCCATCCATGTACTACAAGCAACTTATTCAACATAAAAAGTAGTCTTTGTGTTCTTGAGAGAGAAGGTCGTTTTGCTCCCCCCATTCGTAAATCATTTCATTCATATCAAACTATTTTATGATACATTTTTAGAACAACACTTGTTATCAGCTGTCTTTCCTTAGATGACAACAACCAACAGGCACCTGTCATTAAGGCAAGCGACATAACCACCATATTCACCAGCAACCTTATCATACCTTGAGACAAAGCCAAAGATACAGCAAAGCCTATCGTTAAAACAATAACGCTCACGATAAAACATGGAATAGGAATAGCCTTAAAGTATTGCCAGATATTGAGATTACAGAACTTCTTACAATAGTATATGATTGAAGCAGCACTTAATACAACCATACAGAATATAACTATAGGATAATACCACCATGGCGAGGCACCAATCCAAAAGGCTATTGATAACAAAAGCAAAGGCAACAGATTCAACACAAATGAAAAAAGATTGGTTTGTTTAATTTTTCCAGTAGCATTCAAGCTTGTTCCCAATGTTAAATAAGTTTGTTCCATTAGTGCTCTTACTATCTGGAAGCGAACAAAAGCTATGGTCCAATCAGGATATTCTTTTAACCAAAGGTTTAATATGTAAGGAGTTTCCACAAAGCATGGCAAACAAAAGAGTGCAAATAAAAGAAAAGAGAATTTGCCTCCTGTGAATGAATATTCCAGCATCTTCTTATGTTCGCCACCACCTTCTGTCTTAACAATAACTGGAGCTAAGGCTTTAAGCATACTATTGGAAAACACCATCAGCATTCCATTTAACTGATTTGCTATACCCAAAGCTGCATTCAGTATCGTTCCAAAAAAACTGTTCAATACAATTCCATTTCCGTAATTTCCTAGAATGCCACCCATACTTCCTGCTAAGCTCCAGCCTGCAAAAGAAGTCATCTCGCGCATTAATTTCTTATCATAGTACTTTCTGGGCTTGATTACACATTCTTCATAATGCCTATGGCAGTAAACCTTCATAATTGTCAATGTGACAAGAGGTATTGCTGCCATCAACATACCATAAACAATAAGTTTATCCTCACTGGTATAGACACAAGCAAAAGCAACAGCTAACTTTAATAAAGATTCTATCACACCAACAATTGCATAATAACGCATATTCTCATGTGTATTCATTACGGCATCGTATGGTACATTCATCACGGTGAAGACTGTACTAACTATCAAGCTACAGTATACAACCTGTGCCGCAGAGATTCTGTTTACAGGTATATTCAGTATGCCATGGAAGAAAAACCATCCTGCAGCCAATAATACTATTGCTATAATTATAGATATACAGAAGTGTAATACACAACTGATATTGAATATATATTTTTGTTTCTCCTTATTACCCTCACCTTCGGAGTATGACATAAATCGTTGAGTTGCACTAGCCATAGCTACATTCAAGAAGCCCAACATGGCAATCGCTCCTCCGACGATATTATATATACCGAAGTCGGAAGCACCCAAGGAATTCAATATCAAACGGGTGGTATATAACGATACGAACATCGTTATCGCCATCTTCATATAAAGATAGCCAGTATTCTTAATTACTCTATTTGCTGTTTGTGACATTTATATGTTTTGTTAGTACTCAATTTAGGGCATAGCCCTTTGTATAGGCACTTTTACAAGTGCCTATACATTGAGATGTTAAAAATTTTACTTGTTTATTAACTATTTCATACATTTTACACACAAGTGATTTTCGGCTGCACTCGGCATAGCTCAAACAAGTTTGGCTCTGCACTCGTTGGCACGAAAATTCTTCGCTCGACAATTTTAAAGCAAGCTTTTATTGTTATCACTTATCGAAAATATTCCAAAACCTCACTTCTATACATTATTCAATGTTTAAATTCAGCAGCGAAGTTGCTTCTTTCTAATTTAAGACCTAATTTGAATGCTTACTGACATATTAAAAATTAGACAATTAATGCTCAAATTATTGTATGGAAACAGCCCCTGTATCAATTGTTCTATTTGAACCATCTGCATAGAAAATATGCACCATTGTCATCTCCTTTGGAATACGCTTATAAACCTCAATGGGGAAAATGTGAACACTACCACAAAAACGACAATATTTCTTTAGCAAAACATTGAACTTATAGTATATTGGATTGTTTTCAAAAACTTTTTTAACAGCTTGTTTTCCCTCCTCTATTCCTTCTTGAAGTTTATACGTTTGCGTTATCTTCTTTTTTTGTTTAACAGAAAGAGACAGCGAGCTTTCAATATGACTTGTAACAACTGAGTCCAATTGACTCTTCAAAGAAGCAAGCTTTCCTGCTTCTAACACCATGTTTGCACTATCTTTAAATTCCGTTCCAGCCATTACCTTACACTCTTTTGTATATTCTAAGGAAAACTCTTGCGTTTGCTCTGATGAGACTAAAGCCAACTTTGTTTTCCACCCCTCCTCAAAAGTAAAGTTTTTATCCACCAATTCTACGGAACCTATTGTATAACGATAAAACCAAGTTTGAGGTTTTAGCAGATTAAAAATATTCAACAATTGCTCTTTATTAAATCTGTTGACTATGCTAGCTTCATATTGAGTGTAAGCTACCAAAACCTTTACTGGAAGTTCGGATATATTTGATTTCTCCAAATAATCACTATATCCTAATTTAGCAGCTTTCATGATGTCTAAGCGATCTGCTTCACCCGTCAAAAGCACAGCTTTGATATTTGGATTAATCTGATGTCTCTTTTTAAATAAATCCGTTCCATTCATATCCGGCATACGCTCATCCAAGACAACCACTTTTACAGAACCCGTCCTAACAACCTCCAAAACTTTTTCAAGGTTTGAGTAAGCTTCTGTACGGAAACTGTATTTTGTAGCTATAAGTTCTGAAAAAGTCTGAGCAGCCGACAAATCATCGTCTACAACCAGTACTTCTACATATTTATCCATAATTAATGTTTCATTTGATTGGTATCTCAAAATATACCCTATTATTCTGCTTATAACACTTTAGTTTGCCTAATCTTCTTGTAGACAACAGATGCCTTACGGTATATAACCCGAGTCCATAATGTTCTGGTTTACTAGAATATCCATCTACTTCCATCTTATCTATGTCAACATCATCAACATAGGTATTAGATATTTTCACAACACCTTTGCTTTCTATAAGTTCTACGGTTGTGTTTTCAGAAGAAGCAGTTACCGCATTTGAAAGTATAGGAAGCAACAAAGACATCATGAAATAATTACTATAGGAAGGATATGAACTTTGAATGTTTGTGTTCAATACTAACTTTTTATGTTCTCGCTCCCTATATAATTCGAAAGACTCTTCAATCAGCTCTCGCAATCCAAAATTATCATCACTTTTTGAGCAGAGATAGATTTCACGATAAGTTTCCAGAACACCTTTACATATAGTAAGGCTCGTCTTAATTCTATCTATATAATTAACGAGATTCTTATCAGCCTTCTTCTGGCTCAAGGTTTTGCGTAAAAGCTCTACATTACCTTCTATATTTGCTAAAGGTGTTGCTATGAAATGGGTTATTTCTCGTATAAGCATTATGTTTGAATGAGCCGAATTATTTACAGGCACTCTCGTAGACGAAACATCCATGAGGGCATCAACCTTGGATGATAATTGTTGCAAGCACTCATACATTGTCCTGTCAAACTTAGGGGGTGATTTTTTATCATCACTCACCATATTATGTATTCTAACACTATTTATTTCACTAAGCAAATAAGCTAAGTGAGACTCTATCTTGTCATTTTGCTCTGCCAATCTCTCAGTAAGTTCTTCTATGCTTTTTCTCATTAAGACATTTCCAAATGAGTTTTCTATATTAACTGTTTTTGGTGAACTGTTCTCTTTTGGTATCTCTACATAATTAATTTCCTTTCGTCTAAGCATTAATGCAAACAATGCCAATATCACAGCAACAGGAAGCCATATAGAATAAAGAGATTCAGGCATGGCAAATGAAAAATTGCCATAATAAGGCAAGTCGTGTTTTAGCCGCATATCTGTATGTGTAAACCACAAAGTTGCCAAAATACCAAAAGTCAACAATGTGCTAAATAAATAGTGAGGATTTCTCTTAACATGAAATATAAAAATCAAGAAAAGAGTTACTCCTATCATACCCTCAGCTATCCAAAAAGACAGACTTAGGTTATCTACGGGTAATACATTTCCTCCCACAATAGGTACCAATCCCAACAGCAAAGCAGACAAAGCCATTAAATAACTTGCACTACCTGCATCGTCATCCTCATCATTGAAAAAGGCGATATAAAAAATCATAGCAGGAGCTATAGCTATTATACACACAATAACAAACAATATCCAAAAATATATAGTATCTATCATTATCTTTATTTTATCGCCAAACAATCAAAAATGCCTCATAGCTTATTATCAAGAGCATTCGGAAGTAAAGTAGCAGTGTCTTCTTCGCCATTCACTTATTATTATCTGATGTTTGATTTGACATTTACTCTACTATTGTAAGTGTTCACAAATAAAATTCAAAGGGCTAATATCTGATGATGTATCTATATTTTTTGACAAATATTCTTTTGTCGATGGAGTTAATGGTACATCAGTTTCTCGGAAGACTTCAAAACCTTTTAACTGTTGCTGATATTTTTGAAGTTTAGCATTCTTATTTGTCAA
>ERZ1673740.437-NODE-437-length-49639-cov-10.780111_pt1 | contig 49639 bp, 69 predicted proteins | sample MGYA00580221_ERZ1673740 | MGnify/ENA primary metagenome ERZ1673740 (study PRJEB41218, sample SAMN15661786) | gut metagenome | host: Homo sapiens | place: Canada: London | collected 2015-08-20/2019-03-30 | study: EMG produced TPA metagenomics assembly of...
CAGTATTATCTGCGCTTTTGGCTTAGCATCTGCCGCACCTCGCTCGCCGTATCGGTACTTAGAATTATGCGGTATTGCCCTAAATATCAAATGGCCCGGCTGCAAATGCAGTGCGGGCCGTTATGTTTAGTTTTGCTGTATATCCTGTACGTCATCGGCGAATTTTGTTTGACGCAGACGGACGCAGGGATTATAATAAATGCGGTGTAATTTGCCGGAATTTGTCACAGCCTGGCGTTCCGGCTCAAGGTGCAGTCATACGCTGCCCTGCAAGTAGAGAGGAAAAGAGGAATATTTATGTCCAAAACGTCCATTCCCAAAAACTATCATGATCTTTTGGGCCTGTACGATACCCAGCGGGCCATCGGCATCATCAAAACCATCTTTCAGGAAAAGCTGTGTGCCGCCCTGCACCTGAAGCGCGTTACCGCCCCGCTGTTTGTTTTGAACGGCAGCGGCCTGAACGATGATCTGAACGGCGTGGAGCGCCCCGTCAGCTTTGATGTACCCTGCCTGGATGAGCGCGCTGAAGTTGTGCACAGCCTGGCCAAATGGAAGCGCTATGCCCTTGCTGAGTATGGGTTCCGCCCCGGCCAGGGCCTTGTGACCGACATGAACGCCATCCGCCGCGACGAAGAGCTTGACAACCTGCACAGCATTTATGTAGACCAGTGGGACTGGGAGAAGGTCATCACCGCGAAGGACCGCACCCTGCCCTTTTTGCAGGAAACCGTGCGCGATATTGTGGATGCCGTTTGCTCCACTGCGGACGAGCTGCGCTGGAAGTTCCCGGAGCTGAAAGCCATCCGCCTGACCCGTGAGCCGACCTTTATCACCACCCAGGAGCTGGAAGACCTGTACCCCGACCTGACCCCCAAAGAGCGCGAAAACGCCTTTACCCGCGCCCATGGCACCGTCTGCATCATGCAGATCGGCGGCCAGCTGAAAAGCGGCATCCGCCACGATGGCCGTGCCCCTGACTATGATGACTGGACGCTGAACTGCGATATTCTGTTCTGGCACAAAGCGCTGGGCTGTGCACTGGAGCTTTCCAGCATGGGCATCCGTGTGGACCCGGCCGCCATGACCCGCCAGCTGGAAGCCGCAGGCTGCCCGGAGCGTGCGGAACTGCCGTTCCACAAAATGCTGCTGGAAGGCAAGCTGCCCCTGACGATGGGCGGCGGCATTGGCCAGAGCCGCCTGTGCATGTTGCTGCTGGGCAAGGCCCACATCGGCGAAGTGCAGGTCAGCCTGTGGGATGCCGAGACCAAAGCCGTGTGCGAGCGCGCTGGTGTGCAGCTGCTGTAATATTTGCAGTGGGCGACCTTCTTGATGCCCCGGATAAGCTGTTACGGCTTTGGGAGAATAGCCCAAAGTGCTTTGCAGGTCGGCCATCTCCGCCTGAGAGCTGTCCCTGCGGTCCGTGTTGCCCCAAAGGCATCCCCCTTCTCCAAACGAATCAGTCACCCAAAATAAAAACGCAATCCCTCGGATTCTATACGATCCGGGGGATTTTAACATTTCTGCGGCAAGCCAGGCCCTCTATGGCCAGGAACAAGGGTCTGCCACAAAATCTTCAATTACATCCATCAAATGGATGGGTTCCAGCTGCCCCTGTGTGCACAGCTGCGCCAGGCGCTGTGCCTGTTGGGCATTGGTGCAAATATCTGGGACAAATGCAATCTGCCGCCAGCCATCCGGTGCCCGCTTTTGGGCCGCAATTCCAAAAGCAGTATAGCGGCCAAGTTCACAGCTGAACAGGGTTTGTTCCACCGCAAGATACTGGTAAATCGTTCTCGGCCCCCTTCCACAGCCCAAACAGTTTCCCCACCATACCGCAGTCATCCATTTTTTAACAGTTCTTACAATTCTTGACAAATTATAAAAGCCATATTAAAATAGTGGCATGTTTTGCGGCACATTTCGGGATGCTTCCTGCCGGGGGATCACGTTGCCCTTGGCAGCGGTGGGGTCTTTCCTGTTTCCCCATCGCCTTATGGAAACATTATGTGAATTGTAGCAGAGGCTGCCGGAATTGTAAACCATCAAATCTGAGAAACGCCCTTTTAGGCTTTCCCAGATTTGGGAAATGGAGGAGGTTTATGCAAGAATCTATTGTGGAAACGTTGAAAAATATGAAATCCGAACAAAACCTGACCCTGCAGCAAATCTCCAGTGCAAGCGGGGTGCCCCTCAGCACCGTAAACCGCATTTTGAGCGGCCAGACCGAGAATCCCAGCTTCCGTGATGTCGCCGCGATCGTTGCCGCCATGGATGGCTCGCTGGATGCGATCACCGGCCTACAAAAGTTGGGGAGCGAAAACGGCCAGTTGCTGGATTCCAACGTGATGCAGCTGCTGCTTTCCATGCAGAACTATTATGCCAAAACCCTGGACGCCACCCGTCAGCAGTACATGCGGGAGCTTGAGAACAAAGACAAGCAGTACCGGGATATCCTTACCGATAAAAACCGCTGGCTGCGCCGCATGTTTTTCTGCCTGATCGGCATGCTGGCTGTCATCTCGTTTTTGCTCATCGTTGATTTTATCAACCCCACCATTGGCGTTTTCCATACCTGAGCCATTCGGCGGCCTGCCTTTTGCAAGGCGGCGTTCTTCCCTGTCTATATCTCACTTATCCCTGTTTTATTTTTCGGCACCGGCGGTGTACCTGCTTTCACCGCCGGTGCCTTTTTTCATTGGCAACACCGCACAATTCCCGCCTTACGGCTTAAGCACCGCTCCGGCAGCTGCGGCACGGCACCTGCGTTGCCAAAATGCTCGATAATACACAAAGTATTATCTGCGCTTTTGGCTTGGCATCTGCCGCACCTCGCTCGTCGTATCGGCACTTAGAATTATGCGGTATTGCCCATTCTTTTTTGCTCCGCGATACCTTGACGAAAGCCCTGATTTTTTCGTATAATAAAAAGGTTGTCGCCCAATAAAAACCTTTGCGGCGGGCGGCGGCAATTCATTGTAATTCATTGGAGGGTATCACGTTTTGAGCTTGAACACTGAAACTTTGAACACGATCCTTGCCCCGTATATCCGCAGCCTGACCGATGGCGAAACCGCAGAAAATGGCGTTTGGGAAGCCATCAACTGCTTTGGCACAAACTGGGATATCGACGCGGTGGATTTTCCCGCTATGTTTGCCCAGGCCACACAGCAGGCCCGTGCCGTGATGGACACGCCCGCCCTGCAGCCCATTGGCGGCATGCAGGCCCTGATGATGCGCCCCACGGAAGTTGAGCTTGTGCGCGAGTGTTTTCGCTGGCTGTTCAATGATGATGACGGTGACCTGAAAAAACGCCAGGGCCGCGTGGAAATGTTTGCCGACCAGGTCAACGGCCGTTTCCGCCGTTGCCTGCCGCGCATGGCCAAGTTCACTCAGACAGCCGGCAGCGCCGCGCTGTACCTGAGCCTGCTGGAGCCGGAGGATAACTACTTCTTTGTTCCCGCCGAAGCCAAAGCCTGGGCCGCCTATTTCGGCTATGACGAAGACTTTGGCACCGGCGCGGCCTTTAACCTGACCCAATATTACGCCATGTGCGATGACCTGCTGAACGAGCTGCCCAAATACGATGAGCTGACCCGCCTGCACACCGAGCGGCTGAAAAACACCATGCACGGCATCAATGACCAGCTGCATCTGCTGGTGTATGATATCATGCACAGCGCCTATGTAAACGGCTATTACCCCAAGGGCTTTAACCGCCAAGGAACGCACCAAGGCCGTGAAACAGAAAGCCGAGCGCGCCGACCTGTGCATGCAGATCGCCGAAAAGGAGCAGAAATTGCAGGAGCTGCTGGCAAGCCCCACTGCCCTGCCCGACCTGACCGGCTGCGAAGTAACCCACAAGATGTTCGGTGTGGGCAAGGTACTGCCCTCTACGGATCAGTTCCTGGTGATCGACTTTAACGGCCAGCAGAAAAAGTTCAGCACCACCACCTCCATGACCAGCGGCTACCTGACTGCCAGCGACCCCGCCGTGATGGAGCAGATGCAGGACTACCAGGCATACACCAAAGAAAAAGACCAGTTGGAAAAAGAGCTGAAAACTATGAAGAGCAACTTGCTCAATATGGGCTAAGATCTGCTTCTCGTATTTGCCATTCAGTCCATCTCATTTTCCTGAATATACCGCCCCCCGGCTCAGGGCTGACCCTGTGCCGGGGGTACTTTTTACCTTTTTGTGCTACAAAATATAGGATTGATACAAAAATATCCCGGCAGTTATAAAACTGCCGGGATATTTTGGAGCTGGCGACAGGAATCGAACCTGTTTGTTTTGACGAATAATCGCTGTATTTTTTGTTTTCACGACTTTTCTACGACCTTACTTTCAAAATAAGAATTTAAGACCTTTTCTGCTTCTTTTATCTGCCGCTCTTTAATATGTGTGTATATCTTACGGGTTGTTGATATGTCGGCGTGGCCTAAAATCTTTTGCGTTTCAAGCTCTCCTATACCAGCTTCATACATGGCGCTTGCCATCTCGTGCCGGAACTGATGGGCCGTAACTGCCGGCTTATACAGATGGGTTGTAGGAGGTTTGCGCTTACGCTCCGGGCCGTAAGCCTTGTGATACTTGCGTTCTCTCCCCTGCTCTGCTGCATAGTCTATTTCGACCATTCCAAGGTCTTTACAATAATCAAGCCATAGCCGCCTGTATTCATACATTTTTAATGGCGCTTCGCCGCCAAGCAAATAATTATCTGCTTTCTGTTTTCTGGTCAAAAGCTCTTGCTTGAGTGGAGCTAATAGCGGGACGATTCGGATTGCATTTTTTGTTTTGGGGGTCTGTATCGTTGGCTGAGAATTAACCCAGGAGACTTCTTTTGTTATGCTTATTTCGTTTCTTTCAAAATCAATATCTTGCCATTGCAATGCCAGAATTTCCCCAAGGCGGCAGCCTGTGTACATAAACAGCCACGCACACAGTCCAAAGCCCTCCGGGTGAGCTTTTACAGCTGCCACCTGTTCTTCCGTTGGCGGCTTGCGTTCTTCTTTTTTTAATCCGCGCGGAAGATCAACAAAAGCGACCGGATTATAGGTGTTATCGCTCTGTATGCACCAGTATTTGAAAATGAGGTTAAGAACGCTATTTGCATTCCGGATTGTGCTTCCTGCCTTACCCTGCGCGGCCTGCTTCTGGTTCCACAGCACAATCATTGCCGGGGTGATTTCTGCCATTGCATATCCGCCGAAGAATTCAAGAATGCTCACATATGCCCCATGATAAGCACGGGCATTCCCGGCTTTGATTCTTTTTAGATAATCTTTCCACCATTGTTCTGCAACAATGTCAAAAACTTCGCTCTCTTCCTTTGCCTTTGCCGCATTTTCTAGGGCTTCGTCAATCTTCCGCTGTACTTCGCGGGCGGTCTTGCCGTAAAAATGTACAACTTTTCCGTTTATTTTTCGCTTCTTTTCAATATATCCGTCTGCCCGCTTTTTTACCTGTCCCAAATCAAAAACCTCCCCCGACACTATAGGTATAGCTTGTAAAGCCTGCCCGGAGGTGGTACAATACGATTGTCGGGTCGATTGTATCCACTTTTGTGGGCAAGCTGATCTATGGAAACGCTCTCGGTGCGCCAACACCGGGGGCGTTTTTTTATTTATACCGTTTTATTACTCTTACTCCGGTTGCATCGCCAACAAAGCGTCTGCAGATTGTCCTCGGTCGTCAAGCCCCCCTTGGATACCGGCACAATGTGGTCGATTTCCAGCAGCAGGTGCGGCTCGTCCGCAGTAGATACGCCGCAGTGTCTGCAAGTATAGTGATCGCGTTCCTTGATATGTTGGCGCAGCTTGCTGGTCATAAGCGCCCGCTGACCGGCCACGCTCTTGCTGAACTTGATCTTCTCGGACAAATAGACAACAAAGCGGTTCAGATTGTCAATATCCATAACGATGTCGTAGGTCGTACCCGTATTTCCGCCCGCGCTGGTATACTTAAACTCATATTTCGGAAAGTACAGGGTGCTGAAGTCTACTTCCTCAAATCCGAGATTCTTTTCCAGCTTCTTCTGGCTGAACTTTTTGATGGCCCAAGGAATATCTGCAGAAATGCTCTCCAGAATTGCCGCCCGCTCTGCTTTTAAGGCAACCTTGCCATCTTCTGCTGCGGAGAAATCATTCAAAGCTGTTTCAAATTTTCCAAGGGTTTCCTCGTCAGCCTTGATACCGAAATATTTGCAGATGTACTTGAAAGGTTCTTTCCGTGCGTTATCGCAAACGGTGCGGGAACACTCGTAAATATAGGGTGCATAGACCCGCTTTTTCAGTGCATCACGTTTGACATTCCAGCGACTGTTGTCGTGATAGGCCGCCTCGCCGTAGTCGATACGGTTTACCACAAGGGCTGTGTTCTTCAGTTCCTCAATATGGTCGTTCAGATCGTTGCAGTCTCGGATATGATTTTGTATCGTCTCTTTTATGGCTCCGAATTTTTCACCCTTAAAATAGATCACCGCGTAGATTTGATACACAAGCACAATCAAGGCCAGAATCAGCAATAACGGCCAAGCATAAACCAGCAGTATAAGAATGAGGAAAAATCCCAGGCATCCCGTTAAAGCATTCATAAAAACGGCTCCTTTTTATATTGTTTGATTAAAGTCTACTCCCCTGCACTCTGTCCAATAGTGCAGGGCCTTTTTTATATAATCTTCGTCAAAGCTGAAATACTCCGCCAGCTGCCATGGCTCAGTGAATCCACGGGCCATAGCCTGGCGCAGCTCAGACACCGGCAGGTACTTTTCAACCGAAGCCGCAAACGCCCTGTTTTCAGCCTGTTCTTTGATCTCGTATGGACTGTACGCCAAGTAGAACGCCCCACTCAGATAGTGCCCCGCCTCATGAGCTAGCACGGTTCGCTCTTTAGCAGTCGTCTTACAGCGCGAACGGTCAATGACCAGAAAATTATCCATAAAAGCAATAGCTGTGTTGGCTTTGAGCTTCAATTCGGCCACATCCACGCCAAGCCCCTGCAGGTCATTATACATTGCACCGACAGACGTGTTCATCCTGTTTAACCTCCGGTTCCTTTTCGTTTGTTCCGTTCTGCCTTCACGCGCATGGACGCCATAATGTCGTCAATGTCATCTTCCGTCAAATGGTCTTTTACCTTGCCATAAAAGGCAATCAGCTGGTCCTGCATACCAACCTCTGTCTGGGCATCACTGATCAAATCGTCCACAGATACCCCGAAATACGCTGCTACTTTGGTAAGGGTATCGCCCGAAGGTGTAGCCCCGGTCTTTTTCCACTTGGTCACAGTTGAATTGCTCAGCCCAATTTCGTCTGCCGCACGGCTAAGACTTATGCCTTTGCTTTTGCAAAGAGCAGCATACATGTCATAAAACACAATTTCCGACGCTCCTTTTTGTACAGAGCGCTCAAAACTAACCAAATTCAGATTTAACGCTTGACTTTCTAACTAAATTCAGATATTATAGTGACACAGATTGAATCTAGTAAGGCATAGAAAGCCCCACAGTCTGTTGGCTTTGGAAAGATTTTTGCGCTGATATTTGTTGGCGCTTTTATCTTATCGCAAAATCTAACCAAAGTCAAGTTTTAGTAGAAAGAGAGGTTAGATTTGTATGCCTGCACAATGGACGGGCGAACTTGTTGGACGAATGCACAACGCGGGCGTTACCGCAAAGCAGTTGGCGGCCGAAATGGGAAAGAACCCCAAGTATGTTTCCCAGGTATTGAATGGGCACTATTCGCCCAAAAAGGCCGAAGCCGAGTTCAACGAAGCTTTCAAGAGACTTATATCCCCCAACCCATAAACCCATTCTACCACAACCCCTGTCCCATAGTCCGGACTTTGAGCCGGAATGGAGCAGAGAATGAACATTTTCAAAGGAGGATATCCATGGCAAGAGAAAAAGACGGCTACCGCGATGCGCTTGAACGCATCCGCAGCCAGGCTTCCGGTGAGCTTGTTACTGTGAAAGAAGCCGCGCGGATTGTGTACGGCGATGACACCTACGCATCGGTGCGCTGCATCACTACCCTATCGGGCTGGATTACAAGCGGACGCGGCAAGCGAATCCCCGCAACCGTTCTGGCCCGCCAGATTTGCTGAACCCTTGTAAACCGTTTTCTCAACCTCATGCCCTGTCTCATGCACAGGGGCATCACCTGTCTATCAGTGCTCAGTCTTTTGCAGGGTATAAGTCGTTGTTTTTGGACTACCGGTCCAGTAGGGCCAGTAGATCAATTCGTATCCGTCACGAAAGAAGGAATGTCCCTGTGCATGAGATAGGGCGGGAGCAAAAGAATTTACCACAGAACAATGGAACTCTTAATTCTTGTTCTCAAGATACTTATTACTGAGCAGAAAGTCAATTTTCTTGACAACATCTGTCACATCTGCGAAAAAATCGAACGCTGGCTTATGCAGCATCGCTAAAAGGAGGTATCCCCCATGAACACCGAAAAAAACACAACCCGCATGGGCAGCACAACCGTAACCCAGACCGCCGAAGGTTTTGAGCTCAAAAACGGTCCCGGCATCAAGATTCCGCCGGATGTCACATTCAAGGACGTGAAGAATGAAACTGTCCTTGGTGACCCGAACAACAGGCACATCACAACCGGGTACATCCGCAGCAAGTCCGGCGGCAGCACAATCTACGACCTTGACGAAAAGGAGGAATAAACTCATGCCCCAAACAAAAACAGCCGCCCCGGTGCTGCAACACCGGAACGGCCAGACGAAAAAACTCATCACCTGTATTTTACCCTACATCAGCCCCATTTGCAAGGCTTTCGCCAATTTCACGCTAACGGCCTGCGGGCTGGGCGCGCTGTGCGCCGTGGTCGCCCTGGCCCAGGGCGGAGGGGCGGCTGCCCTGGCCGGGCTGGCCTGCTGCCTGCTGGGCGGGTGGGCTGCGCTTAAAGTACATTACCTGGAGTAACCGATGGAAAAGTTTTTATTTTATTGCCTTTGCGGCGCGGCGTGGTACCTTTGCCTGTGGGCGATCCACCACGCGCTGCTGGCGCTGGTGGTTGGGGCTTGAACACCCCCACCCCGGCAGAAAGGACCCCTGAATGGAAAATGCCAAACCAAATATTTCCCCGCGGCGCGGCATGACGCCGTTAGAACGCGCCTGGGCCGCTGCCCTGTGTGCAAGCGGGGATGCTGTTGCCAACATGGGCACGGATGCCCTGCGATTGATGACGACCAAAAAACTGCAGGACGTAACCAGCGCCGGCATTATGGAGAGCACTCACAAGCTGGCGCGCGCCTGCCGGATCATTGACGTCTCGACCGCCAGCACCCCGGCGGCCCAGAAAGCCGCCGACGCCTATGCGCTGGAAGCTGCCCTGTACGCCGTGGCGTATGAAGCCGCGCGCCTTGTGCGGTCTGATATGTGGCGGCTGGCGGCAATGCGGCTGGACGCGGCGCAGGAAGTGGGCACAAGAACGTCTGACCTGCACATCCGCCAGCCGTTGGGCAAGCTGATTATGCGCCGCCACCCGCTGGCCGTGCGCGGATCGACCGCCCAGAACCTGGTGGAAGAGCTGCTGTACGCCGCGGCAAAGCGCGGCCGGCGGCGGCAGGACTGGGCCAACACACTGGAAGCCGCCGTGGCCTGCGGCTGCATGATGGACGCGGTATTAAGCTACCCGCCCCAATGGGAGGACACCAACCAATGGAAACAAGAGAACTGACCGACATGACTGCCGTGCTGCGGTCTATCAATGACGGAAATCCCAGCAATGCCGAACGCTGGGTAACCCTGACACAGCGCGTTGTCCGCGCCGAAACCCGTGCCAATGCGGCAGAGCGCGCCGCCGCCCGCAAGGATTGGGAAAAGCAGAACGCCGAATACGACAGCTGGCAGTCCAACTACCGCGCCGAGGTTGCCCAGCAGGAAGCCGCCAAAGCGCAGGACAAAGCCGCCCGCTGGGAAGTGCTTGCCCTGACCATGGCCGCGGCGCTGGTGCTGACTTTGAGCATTGCGGCGCACCAGGCCAACGAGGTTGCCCGCCTGCAGCACGCACCCCAGGGCACGGGCGTAACGGAGATTGTTACTCCGCAGAATCAGAACACGGCGGTGCAGCCATGACGGTGCTGGAATGGCTGCAGGAACTGGAAGAGGAAGAGCGGATCATCAAGGTTGGCTGCGTGGACAACACCTTGCGGGGCCTGCGCCGCTGCACCGCCAGAATGGCCGCCGCCAGCTACCTGCACTGGGCCTGCCCGGAATACCTTGCGCCGCAGCTGGGGCTTGCATTTGAGTGCAAAAGCCCGGCGGTCAACAACGAGAAATTCTGCGAGCGCTGCGCGGCGGCGTTTTTGTCCGCGCAGATGCCGAACACGGGGAGGGTGAAAAAGCCATGGACGCACCAATGACGCCGCGGGAGGCTGTGGCCTGGCTGGTGGAAAACACCGCTGCCACCCGCAAAACCTACTGCATTATACTGCGCAGCACCAACGGCGTACACAACCCCGGCACGCGTGGCATGCTGATCTGCCAGGCGGCAGAGCTGGCAGGACGCCTGCACGCTTACCGGGAAAGCCTGCACCACATGATGCAGGCCGGGATGATACCAGCCGATCTGCTGGACGATGTGAAGGAAGTGCTGAAATAATGATTTGCTATCTTATTACTGCCGGGGTTGTGGCCCTGGGGCTGCTGGCTACCTGGACCAGTGGCCGGGATGTGGGCTACCGCAATGCCATGCGGGATGCAGAACGGCTGCACGATGATGATGTATTCCGCCCCAGCAAAGGCGGCCGCCAATGACGGCGGAGGAACGCGCGGCCCTGATTGACCGGCTGGCCCCGCTGATCATTGAGGAACGCCGCAAGGCCGCAGAGCAGAACCCCAAGCGCCCGCCCTGGTACATGATGAACATTGCCCACCCCGTGATGGGCTGGCTGTACAACCAGTACCTGGCCAAGCTGGGCGAGGTAAGTCCGCCCGGCGATGCCTGCCGCACCCGGTTTGAGTTATCCATATTGCACCCGGCTGTGCTGAAAAAGCTGGCCGAGCACTACAAGATACAATAACCCCGCCCCGGCGGGGCAGATATGCCGCCAAAGCTGCACGAAGCCGCGGCGGCCCCTGAATCCTCCCACAGTTGCTGCGTGGGCAAGTACGGCAACACCACTGTGCAGGTAATGCACAACGCCCGGCACCGGCCACTACTCCTGGCTTGTACCCGGCGGCCGCCTGTTAGCTTTTCAGCCCGACTTTTTCCACCGGGTGCCAGGCCCCTGCGTGCAGATTGCCAAGCGCCGCGGGTGCGCCTGGGCAGGCGGGTTTTTATGGTGCGTGTGCAGCACCGGCATGGCCCAAGCAACCCATGCCGCCCGGATCAACACCGGGACGCACCGCCAAAGAACAGGGGGTTGAATAGATGGAACGAAGCTGTAAAAACTGCCAACAGCGCCGCATTGGCTGCCACGCCAACTGCGAGCGCTACAAAGCAGATTGCGCCCAGGATGCCAAGCGCCGGGCCTATGAAAAGCAGTTTGCCTATATGGACAGCATGCCGCAAACCGCCACCGCCTTAAAAAAGACACTTGCACCCCGGCGGGTTGGCGGCCAACAGTAAAACAGAAAGGATGGAATCAATGACAAGGAAAAAGTGCATCAAGCTGATTATGGGAACGATGGGGCTGCCGCAGCCGCGTGGGGCCGAGATGGTATTCCTGGGACTGCGAGAAATAATGCACAAGAAGCAAAAGGCGCAGCCAAGCAACAAAGACGTGCTGGTAGCCCTGCTGGCTGAGATGGAAAAAGCGGGACCTGAATGCGGCGTATCGGTGGTTGGCGGCCTTTTAGCCGCGGTCCAGCGACGCATTATTGAAACAAAAACTGCAATCATTCACGACCGCCTGATGGGCGGCCCTGCAAAAGAAACCCAAGCGTGAACCAAAGCCGCAGCCCTTAAACCAGGGCGGCGGCTTTCGCAAAACCGGGCACAGCTTACTTATTATAATAGCGCGTGGCTGAGCTGCCGTAAAAGGCTGCCGCCAAACGGTCCGAGGGGGGGCCGTGTGGGCGGCTTGTATAGGGGTTATTTCAAGGTCCATTCTCCCCCACAAAAAGAAAAGAAGTGAACAGCATGAAAACTACCAGAAAGCAATACATCCGTGAGCAGAAAACAATCTGCGGCGATAGTTATGCCGAGGTAGATTTTTGCTGGATCACGGAGCGGGAACACCGGGCAGGTCCCCGCGGAAAAAAGCAATTTGCCAGCAGCCTTGCCCAGCAAAAGCGTAACCGGGAACGGTCGGCGCGGCTGCTGGTGCAGCTGCTGAACACCAACTTTGACCAGCGCGGTTTTGCGCTGACCCTGACCTATGAAGACATGTGGCTGCCGGACGATGACGAAGCAGCCTGGAAGGACGTGTACAACTACCTGAAACGGGTGCGCCGCTGGCTGGCCCGGAAAAACTGGCAGGATGCAACACCCATCAAGTGGGTGTGCGTGACGGAGAATCAGGAAGCCGACCCCGCCAACGGCCTGAAAGAGGTGCGATACCACCACCACATGGTGCTGCAGGTTGACGGCCTGACCGCCGCCCACCGCGCCGCCCTGCGTGATGCGCTGGAAGATCTGTGGTGCACCGGCCGCAGCCGGGAACCGCTGGGCACCGTCAACGCCGACCGCCTGCAGCCGGAACACGACAGCCTGGAAGGGCTGGCAAAGTACATGCTGAAATACCCCCGCCGCCGCAAAAGCTGGCATGCAAGCCGCGGCTTAGAGCGGCCCACCTATCCCCGCCCCAACGATACCCACTGGACCCCGCGTAAGCTGGCCGATGCCTGCACCCTGCGCGTGGACGATGCCGATTATTGGGAGCAGCGCTACCCCGGTTACAGATTTTTGGGGGCTGTGCCCAGCTATAACGAGGAGCGGGCCGAATGGCGGATGTACATCAAGCTACGCCGGAAACGCAGGTAATACAACGTTATCCCCCACCCCGGCGGGATAAAAATAAAACAATAGGGAGTAAACGCAAATGGAAAACAAGCAAAAAGCGCTGGAAATGGCTGCGGCCATGCAGCAAAAAGAGAAAAGTGGTAGCCTGCTGTGGTGCGTGGCCGAAGACCTGAAAAACACCATCAATGGCATGAACGAAGACGAGGCAAGGGTGGTTGTTACGGATTTTGAAGCCGGAACACATGATCTGAAAACCTGTGAGAAAGCGATCCACGACTATGCCAACAAGCACAAAAGCGGCAGTTCCGCCTGCTGCCCCGGCCCGGCCGTGCCGGGTATCCTGCGCGTGCATTTTGGCCTGCCGGAGAGCGTGCAAGCCGATGCCGGCGACCAGAGTACCGCACCCGCCCCGGCAGAACGCCCCAAGCGCCAACGCCTGAACATCATGGACTTCATGTAAGGGGGCAGCGCCATGAGAACACTGGAAGAATATGTGGACATGATACCAACCGCGCCGCCGGACGACATTGAACGCTATCTGGATGCCATGGGCAGAAAGCCGCTTGCTGTAACAAGTTACCGGTGCATATCACGGGATGATGCCGAATCCCGCCTGGATTGCGAAGACTGCCGCGCCGATCTGCGCCCAAGTGCCACCATACGCCCCGCTGCTCTGTGGTGTAGCGAGTGCGAAAGCTGGTATCTGGCGGAATATGTACCCGCCCAAGGCACGCCATGCTGCAGGGAAAACATGATATACCAGAACAACAGCGGCGTGCAGGTTGTGAACGTTGAGCAAGACACCATTGACAAAAAGCGAAACGGCGAAACCATGGTATGCCCCCTGTGCGGCGCTCAAACGCGGCTGCGCAATGTGCAGGAACTGCGGTACGGGCTGGTGTCGCAGGACTTTGCCGTGGTGCCAACGGTCACGGAAAACTGCCTGATATTAACGCAATGGTGCATTGAGCGCCGCATATACGTAGGCCACCGCCACACCGAGCGGAACGCTATTAACGCCTTTGTGGTGGATGGCCGGCGGATCATCAAGCTGGCGCACTATCAGTTTAACGCCATGGCCCGGAGCTGGCGGAACCTGGGCGAATGGGTACAACGCGCAAAACTGGTGGATGATATTGGCAGCCCGAAAATGTACGCTGCCAGCCTGCCGAATTTGGACGGAACCGGCGCAGAGAATGCCAAGCTGTGGGAGTACATGGAGCAATCAAACGCAGAAAAAACGTTTTACCCGGTGGCATACCTGCGGCTGTATTTTAAGCACCCAAACGTTGAGAACCTGATCACTGCCGGGCTGGGCAATCTGGTGGGCGATGGGATAGACAGCGAAATGGAGCGGCGCTATTATACCGGGATCGCCCCGCAAACAGCGGCTCCAAAGCTGGAGTGGGTGGACTGGAAAGAAAAACGCCCTGCCCAAATGCTAGGCATGACAAAGCAAGAGCTGCAAATCTGGAGGGGGTACGGCCTGGGGCTTGACTGCCTGAAAGCGCAGCAGGAGCTGTTCCCCCAGCCCCGCGGCGTGAGTTTCCGCGACCTCTGCACCGCGATGAAAACCATCGGAGCATACAACACGCAGTGGATTTTGCGCGAAAAGCAGCCGCTGGTGCGGACCGTAAATTATATAAAGCGCCAGGGGCAGGAGTTTACGCAGCTTGAGGACTATTGGCGCATGGCCGCCGCTGCCGGCTGTGACCTGAACCAGGACACCGTGCGCTGGCCCAAAGACCTGCGCGCCGCCCATGACCGAATGCATGAAACAATACAGCACGAGCGGGTAAGCGACAAATGCCGGCAAGCGTTCGCTGCCATGACGGCCCGCTGCGCCGGGTTGGCATGGGAACATGATGGGATCTGCATTCGCCCGGCGGAAACGCCGCTTGAGCTGATCCGGGAAGGCAGCACCCTGCACCATTGCGTTGGCAGATACTCAGATTCCCACGCACGGGGCAGAATTATCCTGTTTGTGCGGCATACCCGACGACCAGAACGCAGCTGGTACACCCTGAACATTGACGTATACAGCAAAAAAGAAATCCAGCTGCATGGATACGGGAACGAATTTGCCAACGGTAAAAGGCTAAAAATACCCCGGCGGGTCCGGGAATTTGTGGATCTGTGGGAACGCGAGGTACTGGCCAAATGGCAGTTGCCGCCGGAACAAAAGGCCAAAAAGAAGAAAAACAAAGCCGCCGAAGCGGCGGCATAACGGGAGGGCTGAACGCAATGAAATACGATACCGAACAGATGACGTTTGTGGGTGCCGCCGCTACGGCGGAGGAATCTGACGCTCTACGCCTGCATTATGAGATCATGGCCGCGGCGCAGGCAGCGGCGGCCAGCCTGCTGGACCTGGCCCGCAAAATCAAACTAATGCGGGATACCGGTGGATACAAGGCACTGGGCTTTGACACACTGGAAGCCTACACGCTGGCCACCATGGGAATGAAGCAGCGCCAGGCGTATAACTACATTGCCATTGCCGAAAAACTGCCCGCGCAGCTGATCGAACAGAACGCGGCCGCGGGCGTTACCAAGCTGGCCCTGCTGGCGCAATTGAGCGGGCAGGAGCAGCAGCAGATCGCGGCGGAAACCAACCTGACGGAAACGACGGTGGCCGCGCTGAAAGCGCAGATCAAAGAGCTGCAGGCAAAAAATGCCGGGTACGCTGAACAGCTCAGTATGCTGCAGAATCAGCCGCCGGTGGCTGAGGTGCAGGCCGAAGAAGTGGACATGGATGCCCTGCGGGCCGAGATTCACGCCGAGATGAAGGCCGAAATGGAAAGCCAGCGCCTGGCCGACGCCAAAATGACCGAGCTGAACCAGAAAGAGCGCGATGAAGCCATAAAGGCCGCACGGAAAGCCAAAGAAGAGCTGGAAGAGATACAGCGCGCTGCTGCGGCGGCCGAACAGGCACACGCTGAAGAACTGGACAAGACCCGCCGCCAGGCCGAGGAAACTGCCGCCAGGCTGAACATGGCCGCAGATGAATCTGCGGTGCGCTTTGGTCTGCTGTTTGACCAGCTGCAGGACGCCGCCGGGAAAATATTTGACCTAGTTGATACTTTGCAGCAGGGTGGCCTGACAGAAAAAGCGGAAAAATTCCAGGTAGCGCTCCATAAGGCGCTGCTGGCCTTGGCCGATGAAGCAGAAAGGGGCGAGTAACAATGCGGCTGATTGACGCCCGCGAGGTAATGGATGCCGTTTTCAATGCCATAGACATCGATGAAGAGCAATGGAACAAAATCAAGCAAGAAGTGGACGAAATTCCGACCATTGACCCGGAGACCCTGCGACCTACGGCGTACTGGCGGGGCGACTATGACGGCTACGCAGACGGAAATCCAGTCTATGATATATGGCATTGTTCGTCGTGCGAATATTGCATCGACGACGGAACAGATGATCCTGAACTTTTACCAAAATACTGCCCGAACTGTGGCGCAAAAATGGAGGGAGAAAATGTTTGAGGCATTTGCCGCAGGTGTGCGGTCAGGCATTTTTTTGCTGGGCGTGGGCGTTGGGTTGCTGGGCGGCCTAACAGCAGCGCTGGTTTTAGGCAGGGCGATGATCGAAGCGTGCAAAGCGCTGGCCCACAAATTATAAGCAGCTAAAAGCGCAGGAGGGCATACACACATGGGTAAAAACAAACGTTTGCCGAATGATACCGTACTGGCAGCCCTGCAGCTGGTGCGCGGCCAGGCCAGGCGCAAGGCCGAGTATAAGCGCCAGGTGGATGAGATCATCCTGCGCAGCGGCACAAATTTTGTGGATACCACAACCAGCTGCGGCGCGCCCGTGCGTGTGTACCTGCCGCACGCCGGCGGGAATTCCAACGACATCACCGCCGACAAGGCCGAGGCGATCCAGCAGCTTGAGACACAGCGGGATGTGCAGATCATGCGGGCCATCGATGCCGCCGCGGATGAGATCGGGGCGGACATCCAGAGCGCCACGGTACGGGCCGCGCTGCAAAAGGCTATTGCACTCAACTGCAAGGCCTGCCGCACCTGGACATACGAGCGCTTGGAAGTGCCGGGAATTAGCCGGATAGAATTCTATCGCCGCCGCCGCAAATATTTGGAAAATGTTGCGCAACGCGTAGGAATTGGCTAAAAGTTGATACTGTGCAAGATTTTTTAGTGCTAGAATTGATATCATAGAATATTGAGAGGACAGCCCACCGGCTGCCCTCTTTTGTTTTGGAGTGTAACCCATGGCAGATAAAAACGACAAAACAACCAACCCCTGCGCCCGCTGTATCTGGCGCATGTGCGGCAACGAACGGGTGATCTGTTCCCTGCCGCGCTGTGTCAACCCGTGGCAGTGCGAGCGGCCCAAACATAAAATCGGCCCCGGCGGATGTTGGACTTACCAGCGGCCGCTGAGAAAGGCCCCCCTATGACTAACCCCCGGTATGCCAACGGAGCCCTGCGCAGAAAGCACCGGGCCCGGCTGAAAGCCATGGGCGCGCCGTGCGGAATCTGCGGCGGACGCCTTGGCCCGATCCATTACGACGAACCATCCGATGCGGCGCACCCGCTCAGCTTTGTGGTGGATGAGATACGCCCCGTTGCCCGCTGGCGCGAGTTCGGGTACGCTTCCCCGCGGGCTGCGGCTGAAGATTGGGACAACTTACAGGCTGCGCATTACTGGTGCAACGCGCAGAAAGGCTGCAAGCTTTCGCCCACAAAACCCAATTCTGCGCAGCACACCCGCACACAAAGGCCTCCTGCAGACGGCAGCTGGTGAGGGGTGGGGAGGGACCCCCGCCCCGGCCGGCGGGCGCCCCCAAGCCGTCCAGCGCCGATTTACCCCCGCAAAAAATAATTTGATGGGGGGTGGTATCAAAACAGGAAGGAGAAGCAAAAAGTGGCAGCAGATACTTCTAATCGCGCGCGCGCGGAGATCGCGAAAAGGTCTGCCGCAGAGCGCAGAAAACTGGCTAAATTTTTGGCCAAAAACGGATTGAATGACGAAAAAATCAAGTCGCTTGACCCGGTGATTTTGAATGTTTCGTGGATGAAATCCAAGCTGGACGATGCCAGGGAAACCATCGGTGAGGAAGGCATCACGGTGGAATATGACAACGGCGGTGGGCAGTCGGGCGTGAGAGAGAACCCGGCCTTCCGGGCTTATGAGGCATTGTGGAAAACGTACCTGTCTGGATTGGATATGCTGATTAAGCTCCTACCTGTGGAGGTGCCGCAAGAGCAAATATCCGACATTAAGCCGACAAGCGTACTCACTCTGGTGCAGAATCGGAGAAAACAGGACGCATGACCGGCGCACAGATTCCAAGATACCGCATCGAGCCGGAGCGCGTTACGACCGACGGTGCGGACGCCGCAGCGCTGATGGCCGCCTACGGCAATGCGCTGGATGAATGGCAGCAGCTGGTGCTGGACTGCTGGCTGGGCCGGGATGCATCCGGGCGGTACACCGTGACCTCTGCCGGGCTGGCCGTGCCCCGGCAGAACGGGAAAAACGTGTGCCTGGAGGGGCGAGAGTTTTTCGGAATGGTCATCAACGGCGAGAAGATCCTGCACACCGCCCATCAGGTGCGCACGGCGAAAAAGAGCTTTAACCGACTGGCCCGGATGTTTACCGACAAGCGGCACCCGGAGGTGCTGGAACTGGTGAAAAACATCCGCTACACCAACGGCGAGGAGTGCATCGAGCTTCTGAACGGCGGGAGCATTGAGTTCTCGGCCCGATCCCGGCAGGCGGCCCGCGGCTTTGACGGCATCTCGCTGGTGGTCTATGACGAGGCACAGGAACTGACGGACGACCAGGTGGAGGCAATCATGGCCACGCTGGCCGCATCGGCCACCGGCACCCGACAGCTGATCTATACCGGAACCCCGCCTTATCCGGGCTGTCCCGGCGACGTATTCCGCCGCCGCCGGACGGCCTGTCTTGGCGCACCGGGCGCGCACGATGCCTGGCACGAATGGTCAGTGGAGGGAGAGCAGGTTGACAAGATCGACCTAGAAGATCACGCGGTCTGGTATCAGACGAACCCGGCCATGGGCATTCGGCTCAGCGAGGAGTTTGCGGCGGAGGAGTGCCGGAGCATGAGCGCCGACGGCTTTGCCAGAGAACGCTTGGGCTGGTGGAGCCCCGTTCTGACGGAGCAGAGCGACAAGGCGCTGGATGCCCGGGCCTGGGAAGCCTGTGCCAGCGAGGCGGAAAAGCCGGAGGGCAAGACCGCTTACGGTGTCAAGTTTGCCGCGGATGGTTCCGCTGTCTGCCTGTGCGGCGCGGTGATCCCGAAAGATGGCCCGGCCCGCGTCTCGCTGATCGAACAGCAGCCCACCGGCCGCGGCCTGGCCTGGCTGGTGGCCTGGCTGAACGAACGCTATGACCGCGCAAGCTGTGTGGTGATTGATGGCCGCAACGGGGTGGACGTGCTGGTGGAGCGCATCCGTCCCACCTGGAAAGCCAAAAGCGCCGTGCTCCGCCCCTCTGCCAGGGACGTAATCGCATCGGTGGGGCTGTTTACCACCACCGTGAACGAGCGCGGCCTGACCTGGTACAAGCCGCAGCAGGCCCTTGCCGAAAGCGCCGTTACTAGCACCAAGCGTCCCATCAGCGGCGGGTATGGCTTCGGCGGGGACAACAGCCTGCCGCTGGAAGCCTGCGCCCTGGCACTGTGGGGCGCGAAAACCTGCAAACGCGACCCAACCCGCAAAATGCGCATTGGATAAAGGAGAACCATGACGACTACCCTAAATTTTGGTATTGTGGCCGGGCTGACCGCCGCGGAACAGCAGCAGCTCAGCGACCTGGCCGAGGCGTACACCTATCACCAGAGCCGCAACGCCACCAAAGACAAATATTATGAGGGTCATGTGACCCTGCGGGATGTCAACCTTGGCATTGCCCTGCCCACGGGGCTGCGCGGGCTGGAGGTCGGCTGCAGCTGGGGTCAGAAAGCGGTGGACGTACTGGCCGCCCGCAGTATGTTTGACGGCTTTGTGGGCACCGGCGGCAGTCTGGACAGCCTTGCCCGGCTGGTGGCGGATAACCGCCTTGTGGCCGAATACGCCAAAGCCTGCCGTGATGAGCTGAAATACGGTTGCGTGTTTGCCACGCTTTCGGCTGACGATGCGATCGGCTGCCGGATCCGGTTCCACTCCCCTGCTGCGGCCGCTGCCCTGTGGAGCGGCGAGAAAGGCCGGATCGACTGCGGCCTTGCCATCATCGACACCATGAAGGACGAAAAGGACGAAGGGAAATGGACCCCGTCCATCGTCAACTTCTATACCGACACCGCCCTGATCGTACTGACCCGCGAAGGGACCGTCTGGACAGCAAAACGGCATCCCAATAAGATGGGTCGTCCGCTGATGGAGCCGCTGATCTGGAACGCCACCAGTAACAAGCCCTTTGGCCGCAGCCGCCTGAAGCGTGCCATCCGTTCCCTTATCGACGACTATGTGCGCACCGTGGCTAACGCCACCATCGCGCTGGAGTTTGACACCACGCCACAGAAGTACATCCTCGGCGTGACCGATGAGCAGTACGATACCATTACATCCGATAAATTCAAGCAGTATGTCGGTGCGCTCATCGCTGCCACCTCCAACCCGGAGACCGGCGAAAACCCGGTCTTTGGGCAGCTGGCGCAGGGCAGCTTGCAGCCCCATGTGGAAAAGATGCGGATGACCGCCACCCAGTTTGCGGCCGCCACCGGCCTGACCGTGACCGATGTGGGCGTGATCAATGATGCCAACCCCACCAGCAGCGATGCGATCCTGGCCCAGAGCCAGACCCTGGTGCTGATGGCCCAGCAGCTGAACACCGGCAACGGGGATGCACTACGCACCATTGCCCGGATGGCCCAGGCCATTGCCCGCAAAGTAACGCTGGATGAGCTGACCGAGGAAGAGCGGGACGTGATGGCCCACTTCAAGAACCCGGCGATGCCCAGTGTAGCCGTGACCGCCGATGCAGCCATCAAGATTGCTTCCGCCCGGCAGGAGTTTGCCGCCACCGACACGTTTTTGGAGATGATCGGCTTTGACCAGGCCGATATCCGCCGCATTAAGGCGCAGGAACAGCGGGTGCGCGGACAGCAGGTGCTGATGGAGATGGAAGATGCAGATAACAGCCAACGCCTGGAATGAGTACATCACCCGATTGTCCCGCCTGAACCGGAAAGCCGGGCAGCTGATGCGGCAGTACATAGACACCCACGGCACCGGGGATGCCGATGCGCTGATTACTTACGCCGCCGCGCTGGTGACAAAATACGGCGAGGGCAGCGCGGAGCTGGCCTGCCAGATGTATGACGCCCTGGCCGAAGCGGCCAACGCCGGGGTGCCCGCAGCGGAGCCTGCCGAACCGGCAGATTACGGCGAGGTGGCCCGCATGGTGAACGCCACCAAGAACCAAAACCCGGCCAACCTGCCCAACGGCGTCAGCCGCCTGGTCAAGCGTGCCGGGGCCGATACCACCCTGAAAAACGCTGTTCGCGACGGGGCCGAGTGGGCCTGGGTACCCCACGGGGACACCTGCCCGTTCTGCATCACGCTGGCAAGCAACGGCTGGCAGAAAGCCAGCAGCAAGGTGCTGAAAGGCGGCCACGCCGACCACATCCACGCCAACTGTGATTGTGAGTTTGCCATCCGGTTTGACCACAGCACCACTGTGGCAGGCTATGACCCGGAAAAATACCTGAAACAGTACCGGGATGCGGGCGGCGACATCAACAAAATGCGCCGGGTGAACTACGCCGCCAACCGGAAGCGCATCAATGCCCAGAAAAGGGCGGCGTATGCGGCCCGGCGGTTGCGGGAACAGACGGACCGTGGTATACTTGATGACATAATGGGTGGTTACCTGCTCGTTACCGAGCAATCCATCGAGGCTGTGCAGCCATTCACTTGCCGCGTGCTGGATGAGGCAGGACAGCAGGCGTTGGCCCGGTCGCATCGGGAGCTTTTGCAGGCAGCCGCCGCCCACCCGGTGGGAACCGAAGTGGCTTGCTGCTATGGGTTGAATATGCAGCCGCTGAGTAAGATCATCATCAGCGGGCAGCAAGGGCGGGTGCGCATCCCGGACCAGGACGTGCCCTACATAGCGGCGCACACCCACCCTAGCGGTTTGACATTCTCGCCGTCCGATATCCGCCGGTTTGCCCTACGGGAGAATATGCGGATGCTGACGGCAGTGGGCAATGACGGGACCGTGTATGCAATCGAGAAAACGGCACAGTTTGACCGGAGCGGTCTGCTTGCCCTGTTCCGCGATTCTGAGATCCGCCTGGCCGCAGCGAAAGACCCGAAAGAACTCCAGGAAATCATGCAGCAACTTTTGAAGGAGGCAAAACAGTATGGCGCGAACTTTTACGCCGGAAGAGATCGCTGAGATGAAAGCCTTCTTGCGGGCGCACCCTCCCGACCCGGCTTACGATGAGGAGGATGAATTGTTCGACGGAAAACTTCCGCCGGAGGAATTCAAAGCCCGCTGCGTCCGGGATATTCTGAAAAACCTGGGCGAGCTGCCCACATCCAACAACTGAACACCCAAAGCACGATGCAGAACCGCACCGTGCTTTTTTCATGCCTGTTTGCCCTGCATGAGGGGTGGGCGGGCACTTTTTATACCAATTTTTGCCCGGCATGGCGTAAAACTGTACAGCCAAAGCGGATGCGACCCGCGTAAATAAAAGCGCAGGCAGAAAGGATACCCATGAAACGTGAAGAAGTCAAAACCAAAATTCCCGGCATCACTGATGAGCAGCTGGACTGGCTGATGGGCGAAAACGGCAGGGATATCACCGCCGAAAAGACCAAAGCCACCAACCTGCAGATCCAGGTGAACGGCCTGACCACCCAGCTGAACACCGCCAAAGACAGCCTGAAAACCTTTGAGGGCGTGGACGTAGCTGACCTGAAAGGCCAGATCACCAAGCTGCAGGGCCAGCTGGCCGATCAGGCCGACAGTTTTGCCTTTGATTCCGCCCTGGACGGCGCAATCCGCGATGCCCGCGGGCGCGATGTAAAGGCCATCCGCGGCATGCTGGACGTGGACGCTCTGAAAGCCAGCAAGGACCGCACCAGCGATATCCAGGCCGCGCTGGATGCCCTGACCAAGGAAAAAGCCTGGGCCTTTGATGCCGCCCCCGGCGGCTACCCCAACGTCCGCGACGGCGGCGACCCGAACAAAACCCCCACCGGCTCCACGCGCGATCAGTTTGCCGCGTGGTTTGACCAGGTGACCAAGTAAAGGAGCAAACGTATGGCATCTATTGACATCAACCGCACAACCACCATTTCCCTGCCGGGCAGCGTTTCCGGCGAGATTTTGCAGAAAACCCAGGAATCCAGCGCCGTTATGGCACTGGCCCGCAAGATTCCTCTGCCGGGCCTGGGCGTGACCATCCCCGTTATCACCGGCGACCCCGAAGCGGGCTGGGTCGGTGAGACCGAGAAAAAGCCGGTCAAGCGCGGCACCCTGGCCACCAAGCAGATGCAGCCCTACACACTGGTCGTCATCGTACCGTTTTCCAACCAGTTCCGCCGCGATGTGCCCGCCCTGTATGATCAGCTGGTGCAGCGTCTGCCCGGCGCTCTGGCCAAAAAGTTTGACCAGACCGTGTTCGGGGCGGTGAAAGCCCCCGGCTCCAACTTCGACACCCTGAAAGCCTGCACGGCCCAGAGCATCCTGACCAATGCCTACGGCGGTCTGGTTGCCGCCGATGCAGACATCGCCGCCCATGACGGCATTCTGAACGGCTGGGTGCTGGCCCCGCAGGGCAAGGCCATCCTGCTGAACGCGGTGGACGGCAATAAGCGTCCCCTGTTCATCAACAGCGTGGCCGAAGGCGCAGTGCCCATGATTCTGGGCGCGCAGGTGCGCCAGAGCAAGGGCGCCTACACGGCCAACACGGCCAGCGATGCCGCCGTTGTCGGCTTTGCGGGCGACTGGAGCCAGGCTGTATACGGCACCGTGGAGGGCGTGCAGATCGCCATTTCCGACCAGGCCACCCTGACCGACGGCTCCACCACCATCAACCTGTTTGAACAGAACATGTTCGCCGTGCGCGCCGAGATCGAAGTCGGCTTCCGCTGCGACACCACGGTGTTCAACAAGCTGACCGGCGCAGCCAAAACGGGGTCCTGATCATGATTGAATTCAAGAACTGCCTGACCGGCACCCTGATGGCCGTTGCCCCGGAGCGGGAAGCTGAATATCTGGCGGCGGGGCATACCCGCGTAGATGCCCCGGCGGCCGTCCCCGCCAGGCAGCCCGCCGAAGAGCCCGCTGAAGAGCCCGCCGCCAAGCAGACCGCCGAAGAGCAGACCGCCGAAGAGCCCGCCGAAGAGCCCACCGCCAAGCAGACCGCCGCCAAGCAGACCGCCGCCCCGGCCCCGAAGAAGAAAGCCGCCGCCAGGAAATGAGGTGATGGCAATGGTCTATGCAACCGTGGAAGAGGTCGAATCCGGGTTCCGCACGCTGAGCGATGACGAAAAGACGCTCTGCAGCGCCCTGCTGGCCGAAGCCGGCATTGTCATCGACGCATACAGCCAGGACGCCCCGTTTGAGCGCAAACAGCTGGTATCCTGCCGCATGGTGCGCCGCCAACTGGACGCGGGCCCCGGCGGGCAGGGCGCCGCCATGTACCCGATGGGCGCCACCCAGGCGTCCGCATCGGCGCTGGGCTACCAGCAGAGCTGGACGGTGTCCGGCGGCTCGGTCGGAGAGTTGTACCTTTCCAAGCTGGAAAAGAAGCTGCTGGGCGTGGGCAGCAGGCTGGGCGCACACAGCCCGCTGGAGGACTTATGCTGAAGGGTATCGACATCATCCTGTACGAAAAGACCAAGACCGGCGAGGACGCTTTCCACGCGCCGATCTACACTGAAACACCAGTCACTGTACACAACGTGCTGGTGGGCGAACCGGCCACGGAGGATATCGTCAACGATCTGCAGCTTTACGGCAGGCGGCTGGCCTATACGCTGGCCCTGCCCAAGGGAGACGCCAACGACTGGCACAACGTGACGGTGGAGTTCTTCGGGCAAAAATTCCGGACTTACGGCGATGTGGTGCAGGGCATTGATGACCTGATCCCGCTGTGCTGGAACAAGAAGGTGAAGGTGGAACGGTATGAGTAAAGTCAAGATCGTGCTGAACCGCGCCGGGGTGCGGGAACTGCTCCGTTCCCCCGAAATGGCCGCTATGCTCAAAGAGCGGGCGGATTCCATCAAGGATAGCCTGCCGGACGGCTATGTCTCCCGTATAATGCCCACCCGCGCTATTGCCATTGTGGAAACCGCCACGGAAGAAGCCTATGCCGATAACCTCCATCACAACACCCTGCTAAAGAAGGTGCACGAATGATTGAAACCGAGGTGCTGAATGTACTGACCGCCGCCCTTGCCCCGGTGCCGGTATCCATGGAGGTTCCCTCCCCCATGCCCGGCACCTTTGTTGTGTTGGAAAAAACCGGTACATCCCGCACGGACCAAATTACCACTTCCACCTTCGCCGTGCAGAGCTGGGCCCCTACCATGCTGGATGCCGCCCAGCTCAACGAACAGGCCAAAGCCGCCATGGATGCCCTGCCCGCCCGGCAGGGCATTGGTTCGGCCCGCCTGGAAAACGACTATAACTTTACCGATACCGCCACGCACCGATACCGCTATCAGGCAGTGTACCGCGTTGTGCATGGCACGATTTGAAAGGAGAACCTCTATGCAGAATGCCGCCTTAGTCGGCGTGGCAAAGCCTGCAGCCGGCGGTGCCGTGTACCGTGCGCCGCTGGGCACTGCGCTGCCCACATCTACCGATGCAGAGCTGAACGAAGCGTTTAAGTCATTGGGCTACATCAGTGATGACGGCCTGACAAACTCCAACTCCCCCAAAACCGAACAGGTCAAAGCCTGGGGCGGAGATACCGTTAAAACCATCCAGAAAGAAAAGCCGGATACCTTCAAGTTTACCCTGATCGAAGCGCTGAACGAGGAAGTTCTCAAATCTTCCTATGGTTCGGACAATGTTTCTGGTACTATCGCAGCCGGGCTGACCGTCAAAGCCAGCAGCCGTGAGATTCCCAACAGCGCATGGGTGGTGGATACCATCGTCAACAATGCCAACAAACGCATTGTCATCCCCGATGCCGGTATTTCCGAAATGGAAGATATCGTTTATTCGGACAGCAAGGCCCTGGGCTATGGCATTACCCTGGCCGCCGTTCCGGACACTAGCGGCAACACCCACTATGAATACATCAAGGAGGCCTGACCATGCTGAAAGGCACAACCCGATCCGGCTTTGCATTTGAAATTCCGGATGCCCGCTGCCGCAATATGGAGCTGGTAGATGCTCTGGCTGCCGTGGACCACGGCAACCTGAACGAGCTGCCCACCGCGCTGGATCTGCTGCTTGACAAGCCGCAGAAAAAAGCCCTGTACGACCATCTGCGCGCTGCTGACGGCACGGTGCCGATTGAAGCCGTGATTGCCGAACTGAGCGATATCTTCAATGCAAACCAAGAAGGAAAAAACTCCTCATCCTCGCCGGAATGATTGCAGACGGCGAGGATGAATTGATTTGTGACCTGGCCGAGACCTACCGGATCCTGCATTACCGTACCGTTGCGCTGCCCCTGCTGGCCACCCTGGCAGCGGGCCTGCGTGAAGATTCCCGCATCTGCAAAAAACAGTCTGGCGTAAAGACCGATACCAGCACCCTTCTGCTGGGGGCTGCCGTTGACCGCCTAACTGCCCTGTGCAGCGGATTTGGGGCTGGCAGCCTGCCAACCCCTGTTATGGATGCCATGACCGGCAGAGCATCGCTGCCAAATAAGGTACAATCCTTTGCCAGCGGCGCTGCGTTTGATGCGGCCTGGCGCAAAAACAACGGGGAGGCGAACTGATGGCAACCGAACTTGCAAAAGCCTATGTGGGGATCATTCCCTCTGCCGAAGGCATTACCGGCAACCTTGCAAAAGTGCTGGAACCGGAAGCCGAAAGCGCCGGTGAAAAATCCGGTGCATCTTTGGGCGGCCTCCTTGTCAGCACCCTGAAAGGTGTTCTGGCAACCGCTGCCCTGGGCAAAGCCCTAACCGATACTCTGACGGAAGGCGGCGCACTGGAGCAAAGTCTTGGCGGTGTGGAAACCCTTTTCAAGGATAATGCCGACACCGTCAAGGCTTATGCGCAGAACGCATGGCAGACGGCGGGGCTTTCCGCCAATGCCTACATGGAAACTGTGACCGGGTTTTCGGCCAGCCTGCTGCAAGGCCTGGGCGGCGATACCGCAACAGCCGCCGAAGTGGCCAACATGGCCCTGACTGATATGTCGGACAACGCCAACAAGATGGGCACCGATATGTCCGCCATCCAGTACGCATACCAGGGCTTCGCCAAACAGAACTATACGATGTTGGACAACTTAAAACTCGGCTACGGCGGCACCAAGAGTGAAATGCAGCGCCTGCTGGCGGATGCCCAAAAAATCACCGGTGTCAAGTACGATCTGGACAACCTGGCCGATGTGTACACCGCCATCCATGTAATTCAGGGAGGTGTGGATGAGCTGAACGGCGGCCTGGGCGATGTGAACAAGGGCCTTGGCATTACCGGCACCACCGCGCTGGAAGCATCCACCACGCTGGCCGGTTCCTTTGCGGCCATGCAGGCCAGTTTCAAAAACGTACTGGGTGCGCTGACCCTTGGGCAGGACCTGCAGCCGTCCCTGGACGCACTGGCCCAGTCGGTGGTCACATTCCTGGCCGGAAACCTGCTACCGGATATCTGGAACATTCTGTCCGCCCTGCCCGGCGCGCTGGTGACCTTTATCCAGGCTCTTGCCCAGACCCTGCCGGACGAGTTTGGCACCTCGTTTTCCGGCGGATTCCCCCAAATCATTGAAAACGGCGCTGCTCTTGTCAGCAATCTGGTGCAGGGAATTACCGCAAACGCCGGGCAGATGATGGAATCTGCGTCTGTATCTCTGAACGCATTCCTTGCACAGGTCGTGGCAGATCTGCCGCAGATCATCACATCAGGCGGACAGATGCTGCTCAGCCTTGTGCAGGGCCTGCTTGCCATGTTGCCTTCCATCATCCGCAGTGCGGCCACCGTAATTGCCACCCTGCTGCAAGCCATTGTTACCCACCTGCCTGAAATCATCGCGGCAGGCTTCAATCTTGTGATCAATTTGGTACAGGGCATTGGGAACGCCTCGCCGGATATCATCCGCGCCGCAGGTGATGCCTGCCGCACCCTTTGGGACGCCGTCAAAAACGTGGACTGGGTGCAGCTGGGCAAAGACATTATCAACGGCTTAATCAACGGCATTGGTGCTATGGGCAGCGCGCTGAAAGATGCTGCCCGGAGCATTGCTTCCAGTGCGCTGGATACTATCAAGGACTTTTTCGGCATTGCATCCCCTTCCCGCGTGATGCGGGACGAAGTGGGCCGCTACATTCCGGCGGGCCTTGCCCTTGGCATCCGGCAGAACGCCGGGGATGTTGCACAGGCCATGGATGAGCTTTCGGATCTATCCACCGGCTCTTTACAGAGCAACGTTCGGCTTGCGTTGACAGCATCGGGCAGCGTGGCAAGCACCCCGTCTGGCCGGGAAATTGTCGATTTCACGCCCGTACTGGCCGTGCTGAACAACATCCTTGCTGAGCTGCATAACAGCAGCGGCGACATTGTCATTGGTGACGACGTGATCTATCGCAGCTTCAACCGCGCGCGGCAGTCGCAATCCATCATGCTGGGGGGTGCCTACTGATGCTCAAGCGCACTTCCCTCTTGCAGATCGACAGCCATTCCCTACCGGTTCCCACCGGCTCCCCCACCATCAAGTTTTCGGACGTTGAGAGCAGTGACAGCGGCGCCGACGAGATGGGCGTTTACCACCGTGAGGTGCTGCGGTTCGGTGTACTGACCTGTACCCTGACCTACAGCTACCTTGATAACGCCGACTGTGCCTACCTGCTCGGCCTTTTGCAAAACAAAACCACATTCCAGTTTACCTGCCCTATCCCCGGCGACGCCGCAGACGTGGCACAAACAACCACCCGCACCTGCTACTGCTCCAACTACGGGGCGGCCCTGCAGCGGCTGAAAGCCGGTGTTTGGCGGGACATGGATCTGGAAATCAAGGAATGCTAAAGAGGTGCCTGAATGGTTAAGAACATCCTGATGCTGGATGACGGCACTGAGATTGCCGCCGGCACCGTTGGTCAGAATGCCATCCGTTCCCTGATCTGTACCGAGACAGTATCCAAAACCACAGACCTGTACCCTGGCGCAGCCTGCTCCAATAAGCTGGAAATCACAATCTGGGTGGAACCGGGAACGGATCTTCCGATCACATCCGGGACCCGGCTGACCCACTACCGGGAGACATCCGGCCATCGAACCCTGGCGGGCACCTACTGGGCAGTTAAACCTACCAGCCAGACCCGCAACACCTATAAAGTATACGCTTATGACGCTGTATCCCGGCTTGATAGCGTACAGTCTACCTGGCTGCGATCCATTCAGGATCAGTTTCCGATGACATTGTGGAAATTCGCCGGGCTGGTAGCACAGCGGTGCGGCGTAACCATTGCCAACAACTCCCTGCCCCGCAACGGAACCTATCTGGTGCAGGCCTTTTATGCCGATAACCTGACCGGCCGCCAGCTGCTTGCATGGGTGGCCGAAGCGTCCTGTACCTTTTTGCGGGCCACATCGGACGGGAAAATCGAATTTGCCTGGTACACAAATTACAGTACATCGCAGAGCATCGGGCCAACCGTATACATAAGGGACGGCCTGTCGCATGACAAGTTTCAGACTGCGCCGGTCGCCAAAGTACAGATCCGGCAGAGCGATGACGACGTGGGTGTGCTGTATCCGTCCGATGAGAGTGGATCAAATGCCTTGGTTATCCAGGGCAACCTGCTGCTGACATCCGCCACTGCGGAAGCACTGAAGCCGGTCGCGCAGGCGATATTTGAAACGATGCAGGGCGTGACCTACACACCACTCAAAGTAACCGTCCCGGCGGATTTTCCCCTGCCCGCGCCTGGAAACATTGTATCTGTCACTGATGCCCGCGGAAACGTGCTGAGCTCCTATATCATGACCCGGAAAATATCCGGTCAGCAGGTCACGCTGGAATCCACCGGCAACGCCACACGGGACGGAACCGCAGCCGTAAATGAGCAGAGCTACAAGAACCTGACCGGCAAGATGCTGGAGATCAAGACCAGCGTGGACGGCCTGGAAGTAAAGGCCAGCGACCTGACCGGAAAGTATACCGACCTGAAAGCAACGGTGGACGGGCTTTCCTCTGAGGTGAAAAAAGACACCAAAATCACCGGCGGCGGCAACCTGATCCTGGGCAGTGAGAGTTTCAAGAACGCCCTCTCTGGCGGCCCTGGCAGCAGCGTTGTGTATGGCGATGATGGCAGCGCAACAATAACCAATGCGAACACCAACGGGTATTTTATGTTCAACACCGCGGGCGCTCGCATTATAAAAGGCGTCACATTATGCCTGTCCGTTATGTACAAACTCATTTCCGGCACCGATGCGCTGCGGCTGGGCATTACGTTTACGGGCGATGATGGCAAACATTACATTGCCTACATAAAAACCGCTGACCAGCTCGAAATTAAGCAGACAGACGGCTGGGTGCTGCGGTATGGTACATGGACCCCCAGCAAAAACGGTGTTTTGAAAAAAGCCGATTTCGACAGCAATGGCAACTGCACCAATAAGTTTGAACTGTTTCACCCCATGCTGCAATACGGCAACGCACCGACCGCCTGGAATGCCAGCAGCGGCGACTACCTGACGCAGGAAAGCGCCAAAAGCCTGATCTCCCAATCGGCGGATGAGATCAAGACCGAGGTCACCAAGTCAGTGACTGAAACGGTAACGGCCAACGTGAAGGACACCGCTACCAGCGCTGCCAATGATGCCGTTGACAGCAAGCTGAAGGACTACGCCACCACAGCAACGGTGAACAGCCTGAAAGAGGATGTCTCCAACATCAGCCAAAAGGCCGACAGCATCAGCACCAAAGTCAGCAGTCTGGAAGAAACCACTACAACCATTTCGGATGACCTTGACAGCACAAAGCAGGAGTTCAAGACGGTCAAAGAATCGGTATCCGCGATTGACCAGAAAGCCAACAGTATCACCCAGACGGTAACGCAGCGGATCACCGGCGGCAACAACATTATCACCGGCACGGACGACTGGAACAATGCGACCCTGGATGCAGGCGGCAATGACCTGAACAAAAAAGGAACATACACGATCAGTGGTGAATCCGTCCGAGTGACCAACAAAGCGCAGAACACCCGCTTCCACTTTGGGGCGGATAAGTCACTGATGATTGCCAAGGGCATGACCTACTGTGCATCCGTGCTGTACAAGCTCAATTCCGGCACGGACAGCCTGTTTTTGCAGTTCGAAACCAAGAGCAGCAGCGGCACAAAGAGTTATTACGGCTCCGCGTTCAAGCAGGCCCAGCAGGACATTGCACTGGACAACGGCTGGAAGCTGCGCTGGGCGGCGTTCACGGCGACCGCGGACGGATATGCAGATGGCCTGTTTGTGAGCACTGCCAATGACTTTGCCACCGTTACCAACGATCTGACCATCATGCACCCCATGGTGCAGATGGGCAACGCCCCCACTGCCTGGACGGCCAGCACCGGCGACTATCTGACCGCCAACGAAACCAAAACCGAGATCAAGCAGACGGTGAACGAAATTAAGCTGACGGCCAGCACAAGCGGAACCAGCAGCACCATCAAGCTGACGGCAGGCGGAACAGAGATCACCAGCGCACAGATCAACCTATCCGGCGTGGTGACATTTTCGGATTTGAGCACCTGGAACCAGGACAAGACAATCATCAACGGCGGCAACATTACGACCGGGCAGATACACAATCTCAAATACTCCACCGTGTATGACCTCGACAATGCCTACATCCGAATGGGCACGGAATCTGGTGAGCGTGTGTACATCGACAACAGGCATATTGCCTGGTACGCCACCATAAACACCGGCAGCATTGGCCTGACCGGTGTACTGTACTCGGAGGCTGGTAGTAGCTATATTGGCGCGTGCAGTAAATACGCCAAGTACGGCTGGGTGAATGGACTTGACCCCACATCTTACATTGGGATGCAGATCACCTACAACCGCAGCGATGACAGCGATGCCGATTTTAACACGACTCGCGTTGGCGTGAGCGGCAAGCTCAACGTGCACAACCTGGACGTTTGGGGCGAGAAATCCCGCGTGGTGCCTACCAGCTTTGGTGCGCTGAAAATGGCCGCATTTGAGACGCCGGTGCCCACCTTTGCGGACTGGGGCAAGGGCCAGTGCGGCCCCGAAGGCTGGTGCCTGATTGCCCTTGACCCGCGCTATGCGGAAACCATCGCCCAATATGGGCAGCCCGCCTGGCTGCTGACGGATTGCGACGGAACCGGCCACCTGTGGGCCGAAAACTGCGGCCAGTATGCCATTGTACACGGCGCACCAGGTCAGCAGTTTGTGTGGCTCTGCATGGCCGCCCAGCGCGGCTATGAGGGCGGCTATGCCGACCGCAGCGACAGCAGCTACCCCGCGGGCGAACCGGCAGGCATTGATCTGGCCGCCAGCACCGCCGCCCGTGCCCAGGACGAAAGCACCACCGCCGCAGATGACCTGTTGGCTATGGAGACAGGCGCAGACGAGACCGCAGACATTCTTTTGGAGGAATTGCAATGAAAAAATTATCCGGCGTGGCGGTCGTTACGACCGCCGAAGGCGAACGCGTGAGCTACACATACATGGAACTGGACGACAACGGCAACATCACCAGCCAGAACAACAGGGCCTCTTTCGTGGCCCTGGATGAGGATCTTCTGGCCGCTATCAAAACCTTGAAAGACGCTGTAAATGCGCGGCTGTGACACATAAGGGGGTGCAGACCATGACCGATACCAAACGCATTAAAGATTGCAAACGCAGGATTATTGCTGCCCTGAATGATGCCAAGATCCCGTATGCGGTATCTGAGCTGATTTTAGAGAACGTGCTGTCTGCTGTACGTGAAAATATGGCTGCAGAGGAAATGGCAGCGGAGAACCAGCCGAACCAGGAGAAAAACGAATGAAACAGGGAACGCAATTTGTGCTGCCCGTGGAAATCGGGATGGATCTGGATGATGTGAGCCGGATAGAATTTGTATTCAAGCAAAAAAACTATAGTGGCTTCCCGGCCATTAAATCCAACGTCTGGCCGGATGACTGCACCCGGCAGGAAGGGCAGAACATCATCCTTATCCCCTGGACGCGGGAAGAAACGTACAAATTCCTGGGCGGCGAAGCATTGTACATGGACACCCGCATCACGTTGCGGGACAGCACTGACCAGCCGCAGACGGAGATTTTGACGCTCAAAATGAGCCCGACCTTATTCCAGGAGGTTGATGGTGCATGATCCAGGTGCGAGTGGCCCAACAGAGCGCCGTATCAGTGCGCATTGCCGGGGCGGCATCCGTGCGGGTGGACGTGACCGGCACCACAGTGGTGGGTGCGCCGGAGTACAGCGGGCCGTATGACATCACGCCGTTGTTCTCGGCGCAGGTTTTGCCCACCGCAAAGCGACTAATGCAGCAGGACCTAACAATCAAGAAGATACCTCAGTACGAGGTAGCCAACGATTCCAGTGGCTACACACTGATTATAGGAGAGGAGTACTACAATGCCCAATAAATATGTGAACAAGGTGGTTATCGGCAAGGAAACGAAGCTGGACCTTACCGCAGACACTGTAACCCCGGACAAGCTGGCCAAAGGAATCACGGCGCACGACAAGTCCGGTGCCCCCATTACCGGCACCAGCACCAAAGACGCGGATACCGGCGATGCCACCGCAGCCGTAGCGGAGGTTTTGACCGGAAAAACGTTCTACGCGCGTGGTGCCAAAATGACCGGCACAATGCCGAACAATGGCGAGGTACACGGCGAGATTGCCACCGTTGCTGGGAAGTATACAATTCCCATGGGCTTCCACGACGGCGCTGGCGGAGTGACTATCGCGGCGACCGAACAAGCCAAGCTGGTGCCTGCCAACATCCGTGAGGGCGTTACAGTCCTGGGCGTGAAAGGCGCTATGAGCGGAAACGAAGGCATGAAGCCGCAGACCAAAACTGTTACACCGACCTTTGAGCCACAGGTTGTTCTGCCCGATACAGCGTATAACTGCCTGTCTCAGGTTACTGTGCAGGCGATCCCGGCCACATACGTTGATAATGCGGCTGGCGGCCAGACGTTGACGATCGGAGGCTGAGCATGGCCGTAAACAAGGTTGTTATCAATGATGAAGTTGTCCTCGACCTGACCGGCGATACGGTGCGGGCTGCCGACCTGCCGAAAGGGGTAATTGCCCACAGTGCCACAGGGGCCAAAGTCACCGGAACCACAAACTATGCCGGTTCCAGCAACGCCGGCGGCTCCGCAAAGAGCGCCGAAAAACTAAATAACAGCCTGACCATCAAACTGAACGGAACCAGTCAGGGCGCATGGGACGGCAGCAGCGCAAAAACCATTGACATAACGGCAGCCAGCGTTGGCGCGACAAACGTTACGCTCAGAAGGTGGTGACAGCTGCATGGGTGTGTATTTAGGCAGCAATGCCGTTGATATGCAGGGCGGCTTTGTGACGGGTGGTGCAAGTGGGGCGAGTTTGCAGAGCAAGACCGTAAGCCCCAGTGAGAGCGCACAGACGGTTAAGGCCGACAATGGCTATGATGGTTTGAGCCAGGTTACAGTGAATGCAGTATCAAAAACTTATGTGGGAAGCGGCGTGACAAAAAAAAGTGCTGCGACTTATACGCCGGGAACGAGTGACCAGAGCATTGCATCCGGCCAGTATTTGAATGGAACCCAGACGATTAAGGGTGACAGCAATTTGACTGCGGCCAATATTAAGAGCGGTGTAAAGATTTTTAATGTGACAGGCAGTTATGCCGGGAGCAGCAGTGGCGGAAACACGCCAAACTTGCAGACCAAAACGGTTACGCCCAGCGAGAGCACCCAGACGGTAAGCCCGGACAGCGGATATGACGGACTGAGCAAAGTGACCGTGAATGCGATATCGAGCACTTATATTGGCAGTGATGTGACCAAAAAAAGCGCAGCAACTTACATCCCGAAGACAACCGACCAGAGCATTGCATCTGGGCAATACCTGAGCGGGACACAGACAATCAAGGGCGATGCAAACCTGGTGGCCGGGAACATTAAGAGCGGTGTGAACATTTTTGGTGTGACAGGAACTTATGCCGGCGGCGGGAGTTCCGGCGGCAGTGGCAATAACAATGTAGAGGCTTATGCCGTTACCAGCACCAACCCCAGCGTGAGTTTTAAGACCGCCAGCGGAACCATTAAGATTTGGGGCTACGGCACCATAACCAGTCAAGGCGGCTGGGGCGGCACCACTACAAGCTTGATTGCTTTTGACGGAAATAAGTATTACAAGAGCGCAGTATATGGCAGCCCAAGCAGCACAAGTCTGAGTTTGAGCATCAGCAACGGAAAACTGACGGGACTGCCGAGCGGACTATCCGCAATCAGCGCGATTGTGACGAGAGGTATATGATCATGGCAACTGATACAAAGCTGGACAGTTTGGTGATTAACTATCTATCACAAAGCCAGTACAACAATGCGAAAAGTTCTGGAACGTTGAATGCGAACCAGATTTATATGACACCAGCCTCCTCCAGTACCTATACGCTGCCTGCCGCTACCAGTTCAACCCTGGGCGGGGTGAAAATCGGGAGCAACATCACGGTGAGTTCCGGTACGATCAGCCTGACAAAGGCGAACGTGACAAGTGCTTTGGGGTATACACCGCCAACAACCGACACCAAGTACACACTGCCGACAGGTAATGCTTCGACCACGGGCGGCGTGAAGCTGAGCGATTCGACCAGTTCAACCAGTTCAACCAGTGGTGGGATTGCAGCAACACCGGCGGCGGTGAAGGCGGCCATCGCGGAAGCAAAACTTGCAGCCTGGCCGATTGGCAGCATTTACATGAGCGTAAACAGTACAAGCCCGGCAAATCTATTTGGTGGCACGTGGGAAAGAATATCTGATACTTTCCTGTTTGCTGCTTCCAGCAGTTATCCCGCAGGTAGCACTGGGGGCGAATTCACCCATAAGCTTACACAAAGCGAGCTACCGAATTATTCGCTGTCTGTGACCAACGGAAGCAACGTAATACGCTCCAAAACCGGAAGCTCTGCGGATGCGTATGTCCAAACGCAATCAAGTGGCTGGGGTATTCCGAACTGGGAATCCAAAACCGTAACAGTCGCCTCCGGCGGTTCCGGGGCAGCCCACAACAACATGCCGCCTTATTTATCGGTATGGATATGGAAGAGGACAAAATAAGGAGGATAAAAATGCGGCTGAAGAATGAAGAAGCCCTGCTGCATTGGCCCCTGGCCCAGCACATTATCACCGCAGGTTGGCTCTACAATGACGGCAGCCTGCACCGGGCGCTGGATTTCCGCGCAGCGGTGGGCACGCCAGTGTACGCTGCGGAGGCCGGCACGGTTGCAATCGCGTACCACTGGAATGGCAAGCGCACCAGCGGCGATACAAACAGCTATGGCAACATGGTCAAGCTGAAACACGCTACATACAAGTATGGTACGCTCGAAACGCTGTACGCACATCTTAATAAGATTGTTGTCAAGCAAGGTCAGCAGGTGCAGGAGGGTCAGCTGATCGGCTACAGCGGCGATACCGGCAACTGCTATGGAGCACACCTGCATTTTGAAGTGCGCTGGAAAGGCCAGCGTACCAACCCGCTGAACTGGCTGGATGCTGATTTCAGCACGGCCAGCAGTGCGGTCAAGCTGGGCAGTTACAGCAGCATACAACACACAGAGGAAGTGAAGCGCATGTATTATGCAATCGACGTATCGAAACACCAAAACAAATTTGATTGGCAGGCAGCCTACAGCAAGGGCATCCGCCACGCCATGCTGCGCGCCGGGTATGGCCGTTACAGCAGCCAGGTTGACCCGCAGTTTGAGCGCAACGCAGCGGAATGCGCCCGCCTGGGTATCCAGTACGGCGTGTACTGGTACAGTTATGCAAGCACCCCGGAGGAGGCACGCCAGGAGGCCCGCTGCTGCCTGGCCGCGATCAAGGACAAGCACCTGTGCCTGCCGGTGGCCTATGACATTGAGTATGAGCCGTGCATTTTGCGGCTGACCAACGCTCAGCGCACCGCGCTGGTGGAAGCGTTCCTTGGCGAAATCGAGGCGGCTGGATACTACGGCATCCTGTATGCCAGCTGCGATTTTATCCGCAACCGGCTGGACTACGAGGTACTCTCCAAATATGATATCTGGGTTGCCCAGTACGGCAATGCCTGCACCTGCCCGCTGCCGTATGGCATCTGGCAGTATTCCAGCCGCAACGCGCTGGGCATCCCCGGCTACGGCACCAGCCTGGACTGCAACCGGGTCTATAAGGACTATGAGCAGCTGATGATCCAAGCGGGCCTGCAGGGCCACACCGCGCCCACCCCGGAGGATACCTCCCCCAACAAGCTGGACAAGCAGCGGATTACTATTGGCCGTATCTCCAGCGGCGACCGCGCAACCATTCGCGCTCTGTGCGAGGGGCTGGGACTGATCGCGGCGGGCCTGTACCGCGAAACCTGTGCGGATGGCAACCAGTGGATGCTGGACATCGGCCCGGTATCCAGCGGTGATGCCTGGTATATTATGCGTCAGTGTGCGGAGCTGAAACTCATTGAAGCAGGGCTGTACAAGGCCGAGTATGTGGAGGGGTAATTTGGTGGATGCTATTGTTGTTGCGCTGATTACTGGCGGGTTGAGCCTTATCGGCGTTATTATTACCAATCTTGCCGGGCAGCGGCGCACAGAGCAGAGGATGGTCACCGCCCAGGCCGTGACCGATACCAAGATCGAAGAGCTGACCCGCGAAGTCCGCGCTCATAATAACTTTGCCCAGCGCGTGCCGGTACTGGAAGAGCAAATCAAGATTGCAAACCACCGGATCGAGGACCTGGAAAACAAAACTGCTTGAAAATCACACACAGAGACATAGGAGAAAACTATCATGGATTTTGCATCTTTTGGCATCGCATCCGTTGCCTGCATCACCGTTATCTGCTACCTGGCCGCAACGGCCATCAAGCAGACCCCGCTGGCCAATAAATGGCTGCCGTCCATTTGCGGTGTCCTTGGCGGCCTGCTGGGCCTGACCGCCATGTACATCAACGTGCCGGACTTTCCGGCTACTGATCCGCTGACCGCCCTGGCCGTGGGCATTGTCTCCGGTCTGGCGGCTACCGGTGCGGATCAGGTTATTAAGCAGATCGGAAAAGACAACTGACCAGCAAGTTACCGGCAAGTTAAATAATCCATAACAAAAGCGGCGGGCTTTCCCTCTTTTCAGGGATTGCCCGCCGCTTATTTTTTATGTGATAACCATTAACCTCGCACTTCGTCCCCGTTAGGTAAAACAAATGCGCTAACATAGGTACAGCCTACCTGTTCCGCAATTTGCTTCAGCTCTGCCGGAGTAAAGCGCTCTCGTTTCATTTTTTGCGAAAAAGCTTGCGGGCTTGTATTGCACCGCCGCGCGAGTTCCGAAACGCTGATTCCGAGTTTTACGCATAATATTTTGAGCTGTTCAGAGGTTGTCATTGTCACCATTCCTTTCAATTTTCATTATAAACCATACTGTTTATCTCGTCAATCAAAGCATTTCGACATTTCACGAAAATATTTAAGCAAAACTATTTACATTATAAACAAAATCGTTTATAATGTAAATGTAAGACAGAGATACAACAAGGCTCTCACAGGAGGTAATAATTATGAAAATCGAAATTGTAGATACCAAAGCTTATATCTATACTCCCTACAACGCCGAATTTGTCAAAGCGATTAAAGGCATCGGCGGCGCGCGCTGGAATCGTGATAAGTCTGCATGGGCTATCCCCACTGACTGTGTAGATCAGGCACGCGAAATCATGCAGCGTGTGTACGGTGAGGATGACCGCCCCGACTGCGGCGAGCGCGTCGACGTTCGCCTGACATTTGACAGCAGCGTGTCCGAATGGCAAAGTGCAGTTACGATCTTCGGGAAAACTATTTCCCGCGCGTATGGACGCGATAGCGGGGCGCGTTGTGGGGACGACGTGGCATTCGTGGAGGGCCAGCCCGAAAGCGGCGGCAGCGTAAAAAACTGGACGAGCGTAGTACCGCAGGGCAGTATCGTTGTACTGCACAATGTGCCCGCAACGCTGTTAGATCAACCCCTACCGAAGGGTGTCAGGGCGGAGCGCTTGGAAGAGCAGAAAATCAATCGCGATGCGTTGATGGCCGAAAAACAGCGACTGTTGGAGCGCATTGCGGAAATTGATAATCTGGTAGCACAGATGGGGTAATATGGATGGTCGTCGCTATATATGTAAGGGTGAGCACGTTAGATCAAGCACAAGACGGCTACTCCTTGGACGCACAGCAACGGGTATTGCGTGATTGGTGCAATACGCGAGGGCATAGTTATAGCATATATAAGGACGCTGGCATATCTGGGAAAGATATACAGCACCGCCCGGCGGTTCGTGAAATGCTTGCAGCCGTTGAAGCAGGGAAAATCGACTGCGTCCTTGCATGGTCGCTTTCCCGGCTCACCAGAAGCGTGGCTGATCTATATTCAATGTGGGGGACATTGTGCCGGAATAATTGTGAGTTAATAAGCTATACAGAAGCATTTGATACAAGTACCCCCATGGGGCGGGCTATGATGGGACTTCTGGGCGTATTCGCGCAAATGGAACGCGAAATAACAGCCGAAAGAGTTTCAGCCGCAATGAGAGAAAGGGCAGAACAAGGCGGAAGGACGTGCTCATGCGTGCTTGGATATGATACCATGCCGGGTGGGCTTATCGTCAACCCAAAAGAAGCCGAAATCGTGAAGAGTATATATCAGGTGTACGAAGATACCGGATCTCTTAGCGCAACTGCAAAATGGTGCAGGGATAGAAACATCACCGGAAAGCGCGGAAAAAGGATGGACGCTTATAAAGTGCGGCTGATTTTGACAAGATCGGTGTACGCAGGCTATTATGGGTTCCATGAACTACGCGTGCGCGGCAATATTGAACCGTTAATAAGCGTAGATCGGTACAACGCTGTCGCCGAAAGAATTAACAACACCCCAATAGGCCGGAAGGCGAAAAGAGAAGTCATATTGCTCAAATAATACAAACCAACTTACACTTACGCGGGCATCCTATTTACGGGATGCCCGCTTTTTTGTTCATCGCAAAAGTATCCGTCTATCAAATTTCGCCTAACATGCCCAAATTCATACGACTTATTTACGACCTTTTTGAACAAATACGACCTTTATACGACCCAGATTTCAGCATTTTTCAGCAGTTTCAAGCAGTTATCAGCATAAGAAAAACCGCATCACATCGGCCATTTCAGCCTTGTGATGCGGTTTTTCTTATGGAGCTGGCGACAGGAATCGAACCTGCAACCTGCTGATTACAAATCAGCTGCTCTGCCAATTGAGCTACGCCAGCACGGCTAAGAAATCCTTAGGTTGTATCTGAAAAGTCGAAAATATCGTCTATTTCTACAAACGTAGCCGGATTTTGCGTTAAAGAGCCTTAAATCCTGCTTGTGTTTGCGAAATATCCGTCATTTTCTTTGTTTTCAGATATACCTTAGGAATACCTAAGTATTCTAGCACATGTTGCGGCACCTTGTCAATGCCGAATTATGGGGCAGTAGCGCTCCGAACGGCGCTTATTCTGCCGCGGCCAGGGCGGCCTGCAGCGCGCAGTAATCTTCCAGCGTCAACTGCTCCGGGCGCAGGCGGATATCCAACCCGGCGGCCTGCAATGCAGCGTTCACTTTAGCTTTGGAAATGCCCAGGCCGTTCGCCACGGCATTGGCCGCGGTCTTGCGCCGCTGAGAAAATGCTGCCCGAATCAGGCGGAACAGCCCGGCTTCGTCCCCGTTGGGCGGGGTAACAGGCGGTGTGGTGTGGACATCCAGCTGGATGACCGCGCTGGTCACTTTGGGGGCAGGGTAAAAGCTGCCCGGCTGCACAGTAAACAGCAGCTTGGGTTTGGCGTAATAAGCCACTGCATAGCTGATTGCCCCCGCCTCACGCGTGCCAGGGGCGGCACACAGGCGCTGTGCAGCCTCTTTCTGCACCATGACGGTAATGTTGCGGATGGGCAGTTTTTCTTCCAATAAGCGCATCAGAATGGGGCTGGTGATGTAATACGGCAGATTGGCGCAGACGGCAACGGGCTTATCACCAAATTCTTCCGCCAGTAGGGTGCGCAGGTCCACTTTCAGCACATCTTCCAGCACCAGCTTAAAGTTCTCGTACTCGGCCATTGTCTCGGCCAGGATCGGCGGCAGGCGCTTGTCCACTTCGATCGAAACTACCTTATCCGCGCGTTTGCACAGCTGTTCTGTCAGCACACCGATGCCGGGGCCGACTTCCAGCGCACCCCAGCCGGGGCCAATGCCGGCGGCTTCCGCAATGCGGGGGCAGATGCCGGGGTTGATGATAAAGTTTTGGCCGAACCCCTTGGAAAGTGCAAAGTCGTGCCGTGCGCACACATCACGAATGGTGGAAAGGTCCGTCAGGTTTGGCATGGGGCTGGCACTCCGTTTCTTCTTATACTGTGTTTAGGCTGAGTCTCCCCTGCCCGCTTACTGGCCATTGGCGCCGGAAATGGCATTGATAGCCTTGGTGATCTGGGGGTCGTTATCGACAGTAAAGTCGTAATAGCTGCTCTGTTCATCGTTGGTCAGGCTGGCGTCCACATCCGGGGTCAGGCCGGTGCCGTTCCAGTTTTTGCCCTCGTTATCCAGCAGAATGCCCACGGTGATTACCACCGCGCTGCCGTCCGAAAGGCTCTGCGGGTCGCTGAGCAGAACACCTTTGCCCGCCGTGGTGCTGCCCACGATGGTGGCCCCGGCCATTTTATGCAGAGCGTTGGCAAACAGCTCCGCACCGGATGCCGTGCTGCCGTTGACCAGGCAGACCATGGGCAGGGTGATCTCGTTTTCGTCAGACATACGCAGGTCTGCCACATTGCCGCCCTTATCCTGGCTCTGGGCAATCAGACCGGAGGGCACGCAGTAATCTGTGGCAACAAGGGCAGCGTTCAGGTTTTCGCCGCTGTTATCGCGCAGGTCAAAAATCAGCGAGGTAGCCCCCTGGTTGGTCAGGCTGTTGACAGCATTGCGGAATTCCACCGCCGTGCCTGAGGTAAAGGAATCAATGCGCAGGTAGCCAACGCCGTTATCCATCAGGCGCACCGTGCTGATGCTGGGGGTGGTATAGTTGGCGTGGATAATTTCAAAGCTCTGCTCTTCCCGCAGGGGGGTCAGGTATTTGATGTTGACGGTGCTGCCTTCCTCCCCCAACAGGGCGGAGGTCATGGTGGCGGTATCGCTCATGCTGCGGGTGCTGGTATCGCCGATAGCGGTGATAAAGCCGCCGACTTCCAGACCAACGTTGGTAGCGGGGGTGTTATCATACACACGGATGATGCGCGCATAGCCGGAGGACGGATCCTTGACAACGGCAACGCCAATGCCCATCAGGCGGCCATTGGCAAGACCGACTCTTTCACTGTAGGCCTTGGCGGAATAATAGCGGGCGTACCGGTCGCTGATGCCCAGCATATAGCCGGATGCAATGGTATCGTTCAGCGTATCATCGTTGATATCAAAGTACTCATTGGCGCGCACATAGCGGTCCACTTCGGACAGCTTGTTATACATGCGCTCCTTGTTTTTAACACTGGAAACCGTATTGTTGAACATGTTCATGGATACGGTCATGGTCATGGAAAAGGTCACGGCCATTGCAATCAGCGTGACGGTTGCGGCCACACCAAGACTGACTTTTTTGCTCATAGCGAAAATGTGCTCCCTTGCGTAAAAGTTGTGCGTTGCTGCCGGATCAAAGCAGTGCCATAAACGCCGTTGCGGCAAGGCTTGCCACCATCAAGACGGCAATCACCAGGCAGACAATGCGCACAACAAGCTTATGTTTTTGCTGGTTCATCGAAATTGATCTCCTTCAGGCTGTCAGGCCTAAGGCATAACTGAAAATAAAGTGTCGGCTGGCGCTTTTTCAGCTACACCATAACATTAGTGCGGAACATAGTTCAGCGGGTTGGTGCGCGCACCGTTCACACGCAGTTCCAGGTGCAGGTGGTTGCCGGTGGAGTTGCCGGTGGTGCCAACATGGCCGATGACATCCCCCTGCGAAACGTTCTGGCCCACACTGACCGGCGGGGTGCTGTTCATGTGGGCGTACAGGGTAGCATAGGTGTTGCCCTGGTCGTCGGTGCCGTGGTAAATCATGACATAGTTGCCATAGCTGTAGTGCCAGCCGGACACGGTGACAACGCCGCTTGCCACAGCGCGGATGTTGGTGCCGCCGGGCGCGGCAAAGTCAACGCCCTTGTGGCCGCCGCTGCCATACTGGCAGGAGATATACTTATAGCTCGGCAGCGGGCAGATAAAGTTCAGCGAGCAGCTGATGGGCGCATTGGCATAGTTCCTTTGGGTCTGGGCAATCAGAGATTTCAGGTAAGCGTCATATTCATCAGCAGCCTTATCGAACTCTGCCTGTTTATCACTCTTGGCTTCTTCCAGAGCCTGCTCCTGCGCTGCGGCGGCGGAGATGCTGGCATCCTGGGCCTGAATGTTGCTGGCCAGCTCCTGGGTTTTGCTGTCCAGCTGGCTTTTCTGGTTCTGCAGCTCTTCTTCGTCCGCTTCCAGCGATGCCTTCGCTTCTTCCAGCTGGGTGCGCTCGTTGGTCAGCTCAATGCCCTGCTGTTCCAGATCCTCGCAGGCCTGGGTGTTGGCATCCGAAATATCCTGCAGCACCTGGTCAAAGGTCAGCAGCTGATAAATGTTTTCCGCCGTGGAAAGCAGCGCAATACCGCCGCCCTGGTCCAGCATCTGCATACTGACGACCTGCTCTTTATATTTTGCCCAGCGGTCATCGTATTCTGCCTGCTTCTGGTCAATTTCAGCCTGCTTATCGGTGATCTGCTGTTCTTTTTCCACGATCTGTGCGCTGATATCATCAATTTGGTCATTCAGCGCATTGATCTGGCCCTTGATGGTGTTTTTCTCCTGCACAAGCAGCTGTTTTTGCTGCTCGGCTTCGGCTTTATCGCTGGCAACGTCTTTCAGCTGCTGGCGGATCTGGTCCAGTTCCGACTGCAGCTCGTTCTTTTTGTTTTCCAGCTCTTTTTGCTTATCATCGGCATGGGCCGGCATGGCAGCATTCAGGCACAGCGCCGCGGCAACCACGGCAGCCATCAGCGCAGCCCCTGCGCGCCGCACATTGCGGCGGATGGCAATGGACATTTTCAACTTTCCCCCTTTGGTGGGATGCGGGTAAAACGGGTTTTGGCGGTTCAAAAAGCTCAAGGCAAGCGCCGGGTGCTCAGACCTGCAGATGTTTGCGGATGCTGGTTGCAGTGCCAATGCCGCACAGCACAAAGCCAAACAGCATAAAGCCCAGCACAACATAATACCACAGGTCCTGCAGCGGCAGCAGTGTGCCGCCAAACATTGTCGTCAGGTTGGTGGGGTTCTTGCCGTACCATTCATACACGGCATAGTATCCGCCGCACACAATGGCGGAAGCGATCAGCGCGGAGATCAGGCCGGAGGTAACACCCTCCACAAAGAACGGGAACCGGATAAAGCCGTTGGTTGCACCAACCAACTTCATAATGCCAATCTCCTTGCGGCGGTTGAACACGGTAATTTTGATGGTGTTGCTGATGACCACCACGCTGACGATGGCCAGCACGATGACCAGGCCATAGCAGACATAAGTAACCGCCTTTTGCAGCGAAACAAACAGATCTGACATGGCCTGCGGCGAGTTGACCGCGCGCACGCCGTCCACATTCTGTAATGCTGCGGCCACGCTGGAGATGTTGGCCGGGTCATCGGCACGCACCACATAGTTGGCCAGCAGCGGGTTATCGTTCTGGAACATCTCTTTCAGGTTGGTGTAGCCTTCCAGGCGCTGGCTGTACTCGTCCAGCATCTGGTCTTTGGAGATGAACTCCACCCCAGCCACATGCGGAATGCTGCGGATGGCTTCCTCCACGGCGGCGGTATCAGCGTCATCATTGATGAACGCAACCGTTTCGTTCTGCTCACCGATATAGGCCACCATGGAATCAATATTAGCGCCGAACAAAAATGCTGCGCCAACCAAAATCATACAGACGATCAACACGCCCATAGAGGCAAGCGTCATCATTTTGTTTGCCTTGAGGTTATGCAGGCCCTGCCCCACGAGGTAGGTAAAACTGGAAAAACGCATGGTCTACCCCTCCTTAATCCTCATACTCGTATTCATCATCGTTCTGGCGGGCAGCAAGCCATTCTTCGTACTCCTGCGCCACTTCGGGGTGGGCGGTATCAGATGCCACATGCCCGTTGGCCAGCGTGATGATTCGGTTGTTATACTTGGCGGCCAGCTTGTGCACCAGCTCATGCTCATGGGTAACAACCACAACGGTGATATGCACTTTATTGATGGCCTCGAACAGCTGCATGATATCCATGCTCATTTCGGGGTCAATGTTGCCGGTAGGCTCGTCCGCAATGATCAGCTTGGGGCCATGGGCCAGGGCGCGGGCCACGGCAACGCGCTGCTGCTCGCCGCCGGAAAGCTCATCCGGCAGGCGGTCCATCTTATCCTCCAGGCCAACCAGGCTGAGGGCGAACGGTACACGGTTCTTGATGGTTTTGTTATTGATGTTGGTCACGCGCATGGCAAAAGCCACGTTCTCGTACACCGTCATGGTGGGGATCAGGCGGAAATCCTGGAACACCGCACCCATCTGGCGGCGCAGATAAGGCACCTTGCGGCGCTTGATGGTGGTCAGGTCCTGATCGTTGATATAAATTTTGCCCTCGGTGGGCTTTTCTTCCATCTGGATCAGTTTGAGGAATGTGGATTTGCCCGCGCCGGAATGGCCCAGGATAAAAACGAATTCCCCTTCATCAATGTGGATGTTGATATCTTCCAACGCCACATTTTCATCATTTTGGGTTTCATATACTTTGGTAACATGTTCAAAATCGATCATGAATGGCGCTCCTAAAGCAATACAGCACTTCCCGGCCATGGCGTGCAAAATGGCACACTACACCCCAGGGCAAAACGATACATTTAATAATGTACCATAGGAAGCCCGCCCCGTCAAGATTCCGTGCAGCGGGTGCCTTGTGGAATATATCGCATTTTCGTCAATTTTGTGTTTTTGGGCAATTTGTGGAAACTTTGTAAATTTTACGGCCTGTGCGGGCTGTGTATGGCTATAGACTTGCCTTTATGCTTATTCATCCGCCCCTTTTTCCGTTCTCCCCTCTCCTGCATTCCACTTATCCGCTCATCTTCTCTTCCAGCAAACCTGCAACAAAAAACGCGCCCACCAAGCAGGGGGGCGCGGAAAAAGCGCTTATAGGATATTTTAGTAACGGGCAGGGTCAGAGGAAAGATACTTTTTGACCATCAGGGCTACCTTGAACACAATCGCATCGTCAAACTTGCGCAGATCCAGGCCGGTCAGCTTCTTGATCTTTTCCAGGCGGTAAACCAGCGTGTTGCGGTGCACAAACAGACCGCGGCTGGTTTCGGAAACGTTCAGGTTGTTCTCAAAAAAGCGCTGGATGGTGAACAGCGTTTCCGAGTCCAGCGAATCAATGCTGTCCTGCTTGAATACTTCGCGCAGGAATGCTTCGCACAGGGTGGTAGGCAGCTGATAAATCAGGCGGGCAATGCCCAGGTGATCATAGCTGATGACCTGCTTTTCGGTATCAAATACCTTACCAACTTCCATGGCAATCTGCGCCTCCTTAAAGGAGGAGGCCAGATCCTTGATGTTGCTGATGGGGGTGCCGATGCCGACAACTGCCTTGATATAATGTTCGCCCTGCAGGGTATCCACAATGGAAGCTGCCAGCTTTTCCATATCGCGGGTATTGTTATCAGGGCGGATTTCTTTCACCAGCACGGTATCTGTTTCGCTGATGTTGAACACGAAGTCTTTCTGTTTATCCGGGAACAGGCTGCTGACCACATCATAAGCGGAAATATCATTGCCGGAGGTAACGCGGATCAACAGAACCACGCGCTGCACATCCGAAACAAAGTGCAGTTCCCGCGCTTTGGCGTAAATATCACCGGGCAGGATATTATCCAGCACCACATTCTTGATGAAATTGGTTTTATCAAACTTTTCATCGTGGTACTGCTTGATGCTCTGCAGGCTGATGGACAGCAGCGAAGCAAACTGGGCGGCAGTGGGATCGTTGCCTTCCACAAACACAGCATAATCGTTATGTTTTGCGTTGGAGAACTGGTGGTAGGCATAACCGTCCTTTTCAAAGGCATCCCCGGCCGTCAGGCGGGCAACAGCAAAGCCTTCCCGCATTTCGCCGATCTGCCCCAGCTCGGAGCAGGCGATGACGGCTCCCGTTTCGTCCACCACGCCTACCACGCGGTCGATCGCGTCCTTCATCTGGTAGACCACGTTCTGGAATACCCTGTTTGCCATAATACTGCCTCTCCTTCATGTTTATATGCAAATTGACAATGGCCGAACAGAAGCTCCCATCGGCTCATTGCTGTTATTTTGACACAAATAGATTTAACTACAATGTATATTTTACACAATCAGGTTGACTTTTGCAACATATTTCAACGAAAAACTCAATATTTTCTTGGTTAATTTGGATTTTTTAGCAAAATATGTTGGTTTTGCAGTGGTTTTCCATTTGGTCAAATTGCCAAAGCGGGGATTATTTCTGCTTTTTTTGGCTGTTTTCGGCCTGCTGCATGGTGCCGGTACCGCCTTCTACCACGCCGCGGCGCTGGAACACATAAGTAATGCTATGCAAAAAGATTTTTGCATCGTTCAGGAAAGTGATGTCAGCGGCATACTCACCGTCATAGCGGGCTTTCACATCAATCGGCAGCTCATCGCGGCCATTGATCTGGGCCAGACCGGTCAGACCGGGGCGGATGTCATTGGCGTGCACGGCATCGCGCGCGGCGATCAGGTCATACTGATTATACAGCGCCGGGCGCGGGCCGATGATGGACATCTGCCCTGCCACAATGTTATAGATCTGCGGCAGCTCATCCAGGCTGGTGCGGCGCAGGAACGCCCCACTTTTGGTGATATAGCTGTCTGCGTTTTTCAGCAGGTGGGTGGGCACATCGTGGGGGGTATCCCCACGCATGGTGCGGAACTTTAAGATATTAAAGCATTTTTTGCCGCGGCCAACCCGGCGCTGCTTAAAGAACACCGGTCCCGGCGAATCTTTTTTGATCCACAGGGCAATAATTCCCATTGGGATTGCCAGCACCACACAGGCTGCCAGCGACAAAATCAGGTCAAGCAAACGCTTGATGCAGGATTCATACATAAGTCAAGCCTCCTTGGGGAAGGTTTTGCGCCCGCAGGCCCCGGCCAGGCCGCCGTCATTGGGCGTTTTGCTGGGTGGAATGCTGTTCGTCCAGCGCCTTTTGCAGCTCTTCCTTATCAATGGTTTCAGTGTTGCCATGGGCGGCGCTTACGGTGTGGTCCTCGTTCACCACGCGGTTAGGGTGATAAGTGCCCACCATGCGCTGCAGGCTGAGCACCACGCCCTCGTCATTATGCTCCGCATCGTGACGCAGGTTCTGCAGTTCCTCATAGAATGCCGCCAGGTCAATCTGCATGGGCGGAGCAATAAAGATTTTATCGTGGGCGGTTTTGGTCATGCGGTCCTGCTCGGAATCCAGCATCAGCTCCTCGTACAGCTTTTCGCCGGGGCGCAGGCCCGTTACCTTGATTTCCATGTTTACGTTCGGCTCATAACCATAGAACCGGATCAGCCGGGTGGCCAGGTCCATGATTTTGACCGGCTCACCCATATCCAGCACATAGATGCTGCCGCTCTGGGCCAGACCGCCGGCCTGCAGCACCAGCTGGGCAGCTTCCGGGATCGTCATAAAGTAGCGCACGATGTCCGGGTGGGTGATGGTAACGGGGCCGCCGTTCTTGATCTGCTCTTCAAACAGCGGGATCACGCTGCCATGGCTGCCCAACACATTGCCAAAGCGCACGGCCATGCACTTCATGGAAGTGTTCTTAGCAAAGGTCTGGATCAGCATTTCGCAGATGCGTTTGGTGCAGCCCATAACATTGGTAGGATTGACCGCCTTATCGGTCGAAAGCTGCACAAAGCGCTCCACCCCATGCTCCGCCGCGCTGGTCAGCAGGTTTTTGGTGCCGAACACGTTGTTTTTAACGGCTTCCGCCGGGCTTACTTCCATCAGCGGCACATGCTTGTGGGCAGCTGCATGGAACACAACGGATGGATGATAGGTTTCAAACACTTCATCCAGACGCTTGATATCGCGGATGGAGCCGATCAGCGTGACAACGTTGATATCTGCACCGTATTTATTGCGCAGCTCCATTTCCAGCTCGTAGGCGCAGTTTTCGTAAATATCGAAAATCAACAGCTGGCGCGGGCGGTAGCGCATGATCTGGCGGCACAGCTCACTGCCGATGGAGCCGCCGCCGCCCGT
>ERZ1673740.487-NODE-487-length-45542-cov-207.940906_pt1 | contig 45542 bp, 29 predicted proteins | sample MGYA00580221_ERZ1673740 | MGnify/ENA primary metagenome ERZ1673740 (study PRJEB41218, sample SAMN15661786) | gut metagenome | host: Homo sapiens | place: Canada: London | collected 2015-08-20/2019-03-30 | study: EMG produced TPA metagenomics assembly of...
TGGGAGAACAGCGCACCCTAAGTATCTGTGTAAATCTGTGAAATCCGTGGGAGAAAAGATATTCCCACAGAACGCACGGAACACACAGAAACTTCTGGCAGAGAAGAGCCTCCCACAGATGAGCACGGATGCGCACAGATGTAGGAGGGTATGGCATCCCTGCCATACCCACGCTGCCAAATTCTGTGAATTCTGTGAATTCTGTGGGAGAACAGCGCACCCTAAGTATCTGTGTAAATCTGTGAAATCCGTGGGAGAACATCTCAGTAGGAGGTTCTGTGAATTCGGCGTATTCTGTGGGAGAATATCCCATAGCAAACGGCGTGGGTATGGCAAGATGCAATACCCTCCTAAGGAGAAATCCGTGGGAGGACATCTCAGCAGGAGGTTCTGTGAATTCGGCGTATTCTGTGGGAGAATACCCCATAGCAAACGGCGTGGGTATGGCAAGATGCCATACCCTCCTAAGGAGAAATCCGTGGGAGGACATCTCAGCAGGAGGTTCTGTGAATTCGGCGTATTCCGTGGGAGAATATCCCATAGCAGGCGGCGTGGGTATGGCAAGATGCCATACCCTCCTAAGGAAGAATCCGTGGGAGAACATCTCAGCAGGAGGTTCTGTGAATTCGGCGTATTCCGTGGGAGAATATCCCATAGCAGGCGGCGTGGGTATGGCAAGATGCCATACCCTCCTAAGGAGGAATCTGCGGGAGGACACCTAATAAAACTTTGAAGAGAATATGATAATATTAGTGATTTCGATAATTGTGCTCGGCATCATCGCCGCACTGATCGCCAAGCTGAGCAAGCACGACGGCGAGGAGAAGATAACCGTAGTGGAGACATGCGCCACATGCAACGGCACTAACGACAAGTGCGAGCAGGACTGCATGATGGAAGCAGCCACGAAGGACATCGTCTACTACGACGACGAGGAGCTTGACGCGTTCAGCGGACGCCCGTCAGACAGCTACACCGACGAGGAGGTGGAGCTGTTCAGCGAGGTGCTCTACACCATGCGCCACGAGGAGATAGCCGACTGGTGCCGCAGTCTGACACTGCGCGGCATCAACCTGCCCGACCAGATAAAGGACGAAACATTCATGCTCAGGGAGGGTTAAGGCAATAAAACGCCACAAACAGAGTTATTTATACGTGAAACTATTTAAGACAAGACATATTATACCCATCCTTCTCGCAGCTGTATTGGTGGTTGCGACAGGATGCTCTACGCAGAAAAACACCGCGCGCACACGCTGGTGGCACTCGTTCAAGGCGCGTTATAACACTTATTACAACGGCTCGTTGGCGTATATCGATGCCTCATTAGAGAAGGAGGAAGGCAACAAGGACAACTTCACCGAGCTTATTCCGCTCTACACCGTGAGCAACAAGAACAGCCGGGAGATAGGCAAGTCGAACTACGACCGCGCCATCGAGAAGTGTCAGAAGACCATCAAGCTGCACAGCATAAAACGCCGACCGCAGTGGACAAAGCAGCGCAAGAAGACGGCGAAGGACTTGGAGTGGCTCTCGCGCCGCGAGTACAACCCGTTCCTTTGGAAGGCGTGGTTGCTCATGGGACGCTCGCAGTTCTACAAGGGAGCGTTCGACGAGGCAGCAGCTACGTTCAACTACATGAGCCGACTGTACAAGACGCAGCCAGCCATCTACGCCAAGTCGAGAGCGTGGCTCGCCAAGTGCTACATTGAGGAGGGTTGGCTCTACGATGCCGAGGACGTGATACGCAATATGCAGCGCGACTCCATCCACTGGTCGGCACGCAAGGAGTGGGACTACACCTACGCCGACTACTACATACACACGGGCGAATATGAGAAAGCCATACCCCACCTGCGCAACGTCATCAAGCATGAGATGCGACGCAAGCAGCGCGCACGCGAGTGGTTCCTCATGGGACAGATGCAGGCAGCGTTGGGCAACAACGTGGAGGCGATGAAGGCGTTCAAGCACGTGACGAAGCTCAACCCACCCTACGAGTTAGAGTTCAACGCACGCATCTGCATGACAGAGGTGATGTCCGTAGGTCAGTCGAAGAAGATGATTGGCAGACTGAAGCGTATGGCACGCTCGGACAAGAACAAGGAATATCTCGACCAGGTGTACTACGCCATCGGCAACATATACCTCGCACAGAGTGACACCGTACAAGCCATCAACGCCTACGAGCGCGGAGCGGCTAAAGCCACACGCTCGGGCATAGAGAAGGGCGTGCTGCTGCTGAAGCTCGGCGACATCTACTGGGACAAGGAGCGCTACAACGACGCGCAACGCTGCTACGGTCAAGCCATCGGTATGCTCGACAAGGAGCGCAAGGACTACGAGGAGCTGTCTAACCGCTCGAAGATTCTGGACGACCTCGTGCCATACACCGACGCTATACACCTGCAGGACTCACTGCAGTCGCTCGCCAAGATGAGCGAGAGCGACCGCAACGCTGCCATCGACCGCACCATCGAGGCTCTGAAGAAGAAGGAGAAGGAGGAACGCCGACTGCAGGCAGAGCAGGACGCGCAGAACCAGATGAACGGCGGCAACGACATGGCGCAGAACAATCAGTTCGGCAACAACACGACGATGCCGAACCTGCAGAACCAGCGCAACGCGCAGTGGTACTTCTACAACCAGATGGCGGTGAGCCAGGGTAAGGCGGCGTTCCAGAAGCAATGGGGCAAGCGCGAGAATGTGGACGACTGGCAGCGCGTGAACAAGACGGTGGTAGCGTTCCAGACCGACGAGCCGGAACTCACCGAGGAGCAGCAGGACTCCATAGCGCAGGCAGAAGCCATAGCCGACTCGCTCGCACTCATCGCCGACAGCGCACAGAACGACCCACACAAACGCGAGTACTACATGGCGCAGATACCGTTCACGGAGGAGCAGGTGGCTGCGAGCAACAACATCATCGCCGAAGGACTCTACAACTCGGGCGTCATCTTCAAGGACAAGCTCGACAACCTGCCACGAAGCGAGAAGCAGTTCATGCGACTCATCGGCGGCGACTATCCAAACTTTGAGAAGAAGGCGGAGGCTTACTATCACCTCTACCTATTATATATGCGCAAGGGCGACCGACAGACCGCCGACTCGTACGTGGCACGACTCAAGCAGGAGTACCCCGAGAGCGAGTGGACAACACTGCTCACCGACCCCAACTTCGTGGAGAACGCGCGTCTCGGCGTGCACCTCGAAGACTCGCTGTACGCCGCTACCTACGACGCATTCAAGGCGGCGCGCTATAAGGAGGTGCGCGGCAATGTCGGCGTGTCCGAACAGCGGTTCCCGTTGGGTGCCAACCGCGACAAGTTCCTCTTCATCGGTGGTCTGGGCAAACTGAACGACGGCGACTACGAGGGCTGCATCGACGACCTGAACACGGTGGTGAAGAAGTATCCGCAAAGCCCTATAGCCGTAATGGCAGGCATGATAGTGAAGGGCGTGAACGAGGGACGACAGCTGCAAGGCGGCAAGTTCGACCTCGAGAACATCTGGGAGCGACGCTCGCAGGTGCTCAACGAAAGCGACTCGACGGCGGTGCGCGAGTTCTCTAACGACCGCAACGCTGCGTTCATATACATGATTGCGTACCAACCCGACTCGATAGATGCCAACCGTATGCTCTTCGAGCTGGCTCGCTACAACTTCACATCGTTCATGGTGCGCAACTTCGACATAGAGGTGGAGCAGGTGGACGGACTGAACCGTATGCTCGTGAAGGGTTTCCGCAACTACGACGAGGCACTGCAGTACGCACGCCAGCTACAGAAGCAGAAGCAGCTGATGAAGCTCGTGGGCAAGAGTCGACAGATAGTAATAAGCGACGTGAACCTGCCGCTGCTCGGCAAACAGTTCAGCTACGCCGACTACGCCGAGTTCTACGAGAAGAACTTCGCTCCGCTGAAGATAGCTTCGGAGGATCTGCTGGAGATACCAGAGGTGACCGTAACCGAGCCTGACGAAAGCGAGACGAAGAAGCCGCAGGACGACTTCGACGAGGAGCAGAACAGCAACCAGAACTCTACGAACACCTTCTTCGAGGAGGAGCCGCAGCCGGCAGAGAAGCAGACTACGGAGAGCGGCGTCGTGAACATTGAGGACGAACAGCCGACGGAGTCGACTACCGAAACCGTGATTGAGGAAGAACCCACAACGACTGTTATTAAGGAAGAGCCTGCAACGACTGTCATTAAGGAAGAACCCACAACGACTGTTGTTGAGGAGGAACCTGCAACAACGGTTATTGAGGAGCCGAAGCCCGTGGTTAAAGAAGAGCCGAAGCCCGTGGTGAAGGAGCAACCGAAACCCGTGGTGAAGGAACAACCGAAGCCCGTGGTGAAGGAAGAACCGAAGCAATTGGAGGACGAGTTCTACTTCGGCGAAGACCCGCAGCCTCAGCAGAGCACATCGAAGAAGCAGGGCAGCAAGACCCAGAAAGACAACTTCGACGACGACGAGTATTACGACCTCGACGGTTTTTAACAAAAAAAGAAAGAGCATTATGAGCAACGGATATTTACTGTGGGTAGACGACGAGATTGAACTCTTGCGCGCCCACATCATCTTCCTTCAGAGCAAAGGATACGAGGTGGTGACCGTGAGCAACGGAACAGATGCCATCGAAGAGTGCAAGCAGCACAAGTTTGACCTGGTGCTGCTCGACGAGATGATGCCCGGCATCAGCGGACTCGAAACGCTGCAACAGATAAAGGAGCTGTCGCCTGCCACACCCGTAGTGATGGTGACGAAGAGCGAGGAGGAGAACATCATGGATCAGGCTATCGGCTCGAAGATAGCCGACTATCTGATAAAGCCTGTGAACCCCAACCAGATCCTGCTCACGCTGAAGAAGAACATACATCGCAAGCAGATTGTGTCGGAGGTGACGCAGACGGGCTATCAGCAGAACTTCCAGGACATATCAATGCAGATAATGAACTGCAACACGATAGACGACTGGAAGGATGCGTACCGCCGACTGGTACACTGGGAACTGGAGCTTAGCTCTACGGACAGCAACATGACCGAGATGCTGCAGATGCAGAAGGAGGAAGCAAACAACGGCTTCGCCAAGTTCATAAAGAAGCACTACTTGTCGTGGGTGGCACCGGGCGTAACCGAACGCCCACTAATGAGCCCGGACATCTTCAAGCGCAAGGTATTCCCTGCGATAAACGAGGGCGAGAAAGTGTTCCTCATCGTCATCGACAACTTCCGCTACGACCAGTGGCGCGTGCTGTCGAAGGAGATAGGCAACATGTTCGACATAGAGGAGGACATGTACACCAGCATTCTGCCGACGGCTACGCAGTACGCACGCAACGCCATCTTCTCGGGCTTGATGCCCGAGCAGATTGAGAAGATGTTCCCCGAGCTGTGGGTGGACGAGGACGAAGACGAGGGCAAGAACCTCAACGAGGAACCGCTCATACGCACACAGATAGAACGCTACCGCCGCCACGACTCGTTCTCGTATCACAAAGTGAACGACTCGACGGGTGCCGACAAACTGCTTGCACGCCTCAACGAGCTGACGAAGAACGACCTCAACGTCATCGTGGTCAACTTCATCGATATGCTCTCGCACGCAAGAACAGAGTCGAAAATGGTGCGCGAACTTGCCAACAACGAGTCGGCTTACCGCTCGATAACGCTCTCGTGGTTCCGCCATTCGGTCATGGCAGACCTGCTCAGCGCACTCTCGCAGATCGACTGCCGCATCATCATCACTACCGACCACGGCAGTATCCGTGCGTCGAAGCCGGTGAAGATAATCGGCGACCGCAACACGAACACCAACCTGCGCTACAAGCTGGGCAAGAACCTCAACTGCCAATCGAAGGAAGTGTTCGTCATCAAGAACCCACAGCAGGCGCAGCTGCCCGCACCAAACATCAGTACGTCATACATGTTCGCCACCGGCAGCACATTCTTCGCCTACCCCAACAACTACAACTACTACGTGTCGTACTACAAGGACACGTTCCAGCACGGCGGCATCTCGCTCGAAGAGATGCTCATACCGCTGATAACACTAAAGGGAAGGAAATAAAAAAAGCTGCAAGCAGCTTAATGTTATAATAGAAAAACGAAAAAACTATGGAAATAAAAATCAACTCTCTGGCAGACATCAACGAGGCTGCCAAAACATTTGTAGAGAATATGGGCGACGGCAAGGTGTTCGCCTTCTACGGCAAGATGGGCGCAGGCAAGACTACTTTCGTGAAGGCTATCTGCGAGTGTTTGGGCGTGGAGGATGTAATCACATCTCCGACCTTCGCCATCGTGAACGAATACACTTCCGCCACAACCGGCGACGCGATATACCACTTCGACTTCTACCGCATAAAGAAACTCGAAGAGGTGTACGACATGGGCTACGAGGACTACTTCTACAGCGGTTCGCTGTGCTTCCTCGAGTGGCCGGAGCTGATAGAGGACCTGCTGCCTGAGGACGCAACGAAGGTTACTATCGAAGAGACTGCAGACGGTTCGCGCGTGGTGAAGTTCTAAACTATTTGAACGCGACGCGGTAGGTGCAGCCGTTCTTCCAGTTGCTGCAGCCGTAAGCCGTCTTACCTTTTATGATTGTACCCTTGCCGCAAACGGGGCAAGTGGTGCCGATTATGCTGTCGTCAGCCGACGGCTCGCTTGTTGCGGGCTGCGGTGAGGCGGCAGCATTTTTTGTTGATGCAGTCGACGACGTTGCAGCAGACTTTGCTGCAGCCTTCTTCGGCGCAGCAGTCTTTTTCTTTTTTGCCTTCTTCAGGTCCTCGTCGGTGGTGATGGTGACACGGCGGTTGCTGTTGTCGCGCAGCACGTCGTACACAATCTCCGTCACCTGTTGCTTCAGTTCGTTGATGAAGTCGGCAGCCTCATACTTCTTGTGCTCTATATCGCGGAGCTTCTTCTCCCAGATGCCGGTCAGCTCGCAACTCTTGAGCAGTTCCTCGTGGATGATGTCAATCAGTTCGATACCGGTAGCCGTGGCGATGAGGTTCTTGCGCTCGCGACGTATGTAGTGGCGCTTGAAGAGCGTCTCGATGATGCCGGCACGCGAAGACGGTCGTCCGATGCCGTTCTCCTTCAGCGCAGCACGCAGCGTCTCATCGTCGACGAATTTGCCGGCGGTCTCCATGGCACGCAGCAGCGTAGCCTCGGTGTAGTACTTAGGCGGTGTGGTCCACTTCTCGGTGAGCGTAGGCGTGTGCGGTCCGCTCTCGCCCTTTACGAATGTGGGCAGAGTGCGCTCCTCGTCCTGCTTGTCGTCGTCTTCGGGCGAAGATGGTTGTGAGTTGAGAGATTGAGGGGTTGAGGGGTTGTTGGGGTGAGATGGTTGCTGGGCGTATATTGTGCGCCAACCAGGTTCGAGTATCTCCTTTCCGCTCACCTTGAACTCCACATCCTCCACCTTGCCGAGCACGGTGGTGGTAGAGAACTTGCAGTCGGGATAGAACACAGCGATGAAGCGGCGTGCAATGAGGTCGTAGACGTTGCGCTCCATGTCGCTGAGTGCAGACGCAGGCACGCCGGTCGGGATGATGGCGTGGTGGTCGGTCACCTTAGATGTGTCGAAGACACGCTTCGACTTGGGCAACTTCTTGCCGGCAAGCGGCTGTATGTACTGCTCATAACCACGCATACCGGTGAGTATGCCGGCACACTTCGGGTAGATGTCGTCGCTCAGGAACTGCGTGTCGACACGCGGATAGGTAGTGAGCTTGCGTTCGTAAAGCGACTGTATGAGGTTGAGCGTCGTCTCGGCGCTGTAAGAGAACTTGCGGTTGCACTCCACCTGCAGCGAGGTGAGGTCGAAGAGGCGTGGAGGAGCCTCGTTGCCGTTCTTCTTCGACACGCCCGTCACCTCGAACGGCTTGTCGGCGATGGTGGCGAACGCCTGCTCGCCCTCCTCCTTCGTCGTGAACTTGCCCTTTGTAGCTGTGAAGAGTGTGTCGCGATAGATGGTGGAGAGCACCCAATAAGGCTCGGGCACGAACGAGTCGATCTCCTTCTGGCGGTTGACGATGAGCGCGAGCGTAGGTGTCTGCACACGACCGATGCTGAGCACCTGTCGGTTCTGTCCGTACTTGAGCGTGTAGAGGCGCGTGGCGTTCATGCCCAGGAGCCAGTCGCCGATGGCGCGGCTCAGTCCGGCTACGTACAGCGGCTGGTACTCACTCTGATCCTTGAGCGAGTTGAAGCCCTCGCGGATAGCCTCGTCGGTCATCGACGATATCCAAAGACGTTTCACCGGGCACTTCGCCTGTGCCTTCTGCATCACCCAACGCTGTATCAGCTCACCCTCCTGTCCGGCGTCACCACAGTTGACGATGCAGTCGGCAGCCTGCATGAGACGCTCGATGACACTGAACTGGCGCTTGATGCCGTCGTCGTCGATGAGCTTGATACCGAAGCGCGGCGGAATCATCGGCAACGCCGAGAGACTCCAGTGCTTCCAATGCTCGGTGTAGTCGTTGGGCTCTTTCAGCGTGCAGAGGTGGCCGAAGGTCCACGTCACTTGAAAGCCATTACCCTCCATGTATCCGTTGTGAGAGGTGGTGGCACCCAATATGCGGGCTATATCTTTGGCTACGCTTGGTTTCTCGGCTATGCAGACTATCATTTGTTTCTGTTTTTAAGATTAAATACGAAGTGCAAAGTTACTTAAAATTATTGAGTTTCGCACGCCGAGTTCCATATATCTTGCGCAATTACGCAGCGGATACAATCCGCTATATTTCCTTCGGAAGCACGCCCGAGGCGTTGCTTCCGAAAGAAATTTTGGTCTTTTAGTGTTTTTTTTTTCACTAATTAACACTTTATCTCCATTTGTATCACTAATCTGAACTATTTAGACTAACTTTGCAGCGTTTGCGTTATGCATACACAAAAAAAACAAAGACACATCAAACGCATACTTACAACAAGGACTATATTTAGAGAATTAAAGAGTAATTATAAATTAGTATTCATATAACCCCAAAATGAAGAATAATGAGTAACACAATACATAGCCCACACGAGAACAAACTATTGAAGATGTCAGTATTGCTTGGTGATCTCATCATCATCAATCTATTGTACTGGCTGTTTTGTTGCGTTTTAAAATATGACACCGACATCGACGCAATGCGCCAAACGATGGTGGTAGGTTCTATCGTATATTTAGCTTGCACAATAGACTATGGTGTCGTGCTGCATCATCGCAAGGTGAGCAACCACCAGATTATCATGCGTGTGATGCAGAACTTCTTCGTAAGTGCAATCGGTTGCTTTCTCATGTTCGCCATCGGCGACTTCCAACACATGCCGTTATTCAGAATGATAGAGTTTTGGATGACTGCATTCGTCGGTGTTTCTATCTTCCGCATCATAACACGTCAGGTTGTTGCAGCATGGCGACGTATGCCGAAGCACGCTCACAACGTGGTGTTCGTAGGAAGCAACAGCAACGTGCGCAACATGTATCGCCAGATGACCACACCAAACGACTTAGGTTTCAATGTGCTGGGCTACTTCGACCACCAACCCAACGAGAAATTCTCCGAGCTATGCACATATCTCGGCACACCGCAGGATATGCCAGAGGTGCTGAAGGAGCACAGCAACGTACACGAATTGTACTGCTGTCTGCCCTCACGCTTCAGCGAGGAAATCCTTGAAGTGATACGCTACTGCGAGCATCACTTCATCCACTTCTATTCGATGCCCAACGTCAGCAACTATCTACACCATCGTATGCACCTCAAAGTGCTGGGCGACGTACCTTACTTGAGTCTCTACAACGAGCCACTGAGCCTCATCGAGAACCGCTTGATAAAGCGCACGTTCGACGTCGTGGTGTCGCTGACATTCCTCTGCACGCTCTTCCCCATCATACTCGCCGTTGTGGCTATCGTTACGAAGACAACAATGCCAGGACCGTTGTTCTTCCGACAGAAGCGCACCGGACTTAACGGCAAGGAGTTCTACTGCCTGAAGTTCCGCAGCATGAAGGTGAACAAGGATGCCGACAAGCTGCAAGCCACAAAGAACGACCCGCGCAAGACGAAGTGGGGCAACATAATGCGCAAGACAAACATCGACGAGCTGCCACAGTTTATCAACGTACTGTTAGGACAGATGAGTATCGTGGGACCACGCCCGCACATGGTGAAGCACACCAACGACTACTCGAAGCTCATCGACAACTACATGGTGCGCCACTATATCAAGCCAGGCATCACCGGTTGGAGCCAGGTGAACGGCTTCAGAGGCGAGACAAAATACCTCTCGCAGATGGAGGGACGCGTGGCTGGCGACATCTGGTACTTGGAGCATTGGAGCGTATGGCTCGACATATATATAATGTATAAGACCGTGGCTAACGTTATCGTTGGCGATAAGCAGGCGTTTTAAGATATGAAAGGCACACCAAGCGGTGTGCCTTTTTTGTTGGCGTAACGAAATTGTAACAGTTTAGTAGTACGTGTGAATACAATTATATATAACTTTGCAAGCATAACAAAGATATAGCAGTTATGAAACAAAACCAGAAAATCCTCGTTGTTGACGACGAGCAGGACTTGCTCGAAATCCTCAAGTTCAATCTCGAAACAGAAGGCTACGAGGTGCAGACCGCCACATCAGCCGAAGAGGCACAGACGCTTGACATAGCATCGTTCGACCTGCTGCTGCTCGATGTGATGATGGGCGGCATGTCGGGGTTCGCCCTCGCCCGACTGCTGAAGGACGACCCACAGACAGCCCGCGTGCCTATCATCTTCCTCACCGCCCGCGACACAGAGAACGACACCGTGACGGGATTTAATCTCGGTGCCGACGACTATATATCGAAGCCATTCTCGCTGCGCGAGGTGATGGTGCGCGTGCGTGCCGTGCTGCGCCGCACAGCCACTGAGAACGGGGAGGAAGAGGCGCACCTCATCACCTACCAAGGCATCGTGATGAACCTCGACAAGAAGACCGTAGCCATCGACGGCGAGGAGATAGCGTTCACGAAGACCGAGTTCGAACTGCTCCACCTGCTGCTCGACGAGCGCGGACGCGTGTTCTCGCGTCAAGAACTCATCGACCGCGTATGGCCGAAGGACGTGCTGGTGCTCGACCGCACCGTGGACGTGAACATCACACGCCTGCGCAAGAAGATAGGTCGCTTCGCGAAGTGCATCGTGACACGTCTCGGATTTGGATATTACTTTGACGCATAGGAGGGTATGGCATCCTGCCATACCCACGCAACCTACTACGAACTATTGGTGTGGGTATGGCAAGATGCCATACCCTCCTACCTACTACGAACTATTGGCGTGGAGGGTGTGTCAAAACTATAGAATTGTGATGAATGGCTAACTGTAGGAGACTACGGCATTCTTGCCGTAGTCATTGCAAACAGTTGTATTTCAGTTACTAATGGCTACGGCAGGAATGCCGTAGCCTCCTACGATTAGAACCGTTTGCTATTCAATTTGCCAAATATTTTAGTTTTGACACACCCTCCTCCTACCTACTACGAACCACCTGCGTGGGTATGGCAGGATGCCATACCCTCCTAAATTACTAATTATGAAAATATCTGTCGGCAAAAAACTATACCTCAGCATCCTCTCGGTGTTCCTTGTGTTCGCCGTGGCGTTCATCGTGTTCCAGCAGGAGCGCGAGAAACAGTTCAAGATTGACACGCTCAACCTGAAGCTGCAAGACTACAACTCGCGCATGGAGGAGTATCTGCGCCTCTTCCCCGACTTCTCGGAGGAGGCACTCGACCGCTATGTAGAAACCCACTACATACAGAATATACGCGTGACATTGATACGCGCCAACGGTGATGTGCTCTACGACAGCAAGCTAAAAGACTACTCGCACATCAACAACCACTCTACACGCCCAGAGATAGCATCGGCACTGAAGCATGGTGCAGGTTCGACCGTCGACCGCAATAGCGAGACCGTACACGGCGACTTCTTCTACTCTGCCACCTACTTTCCCAAGCAGCAGCTCATCATACGCTCCGCCATGCCCTACACGAGCGACCTCGTACGCTCGCTGCAAGCCGACCAGCACTACATCTGGTTCGCCATAGGAGCCATACTGCTGCTCACTATCATACTCTACCGCTTCATCAGCCGACTGAGCGACAACATCACGACGCTGCGCACGTTCGCCTCAAGAGCCGACCACAACGAGTCGCTCGAAACGGAAGACCTCGCCGTGTTCCCCAACGACGAGTTGGGCGAGATAGCCGAGCGCATCATCAAGATATACAAGCGATTGCAGACTACACGCCGCGAGCAGGACGTGCTGAAACGACAGCTCACGCAGAACATCGCACACGAGCTGAAGACGCCCGTGGCAAGCATACAGGGCTATCTGGAGACCATCCTCGAGAACCCGAACATCAACGATGCCACACGCGAGCAGTTTCTGCAGTGTAGCTACGCACAGAGCCAACGCCTCACCTCGCTGCTGCAAGACATCTCTACGCTCAACCGCATGGACGACGCACCGGAGATGATGAGCGAGGAGAACGTGAACATATCGGACATCGTATCGAACATACAGAAGGAGACGGCACTGCAACTGCAGCAGAAGGAGATGAAGTTCTGCAACCGCTTGCAGCCGAACATCGTGGTGCGCGGCAGCACGAGTCTGCTCTACAGCGTGTTCCGCAACCTCACCGACAACGCCATCGCCTACGCCGGTGTGGGCACAACGATAACCATAGACGCAGAGCTAAGCTCCGACGAGCTATTCGACGACCACCGCAAGTGGCACTTCACCTTCTCCGACAACGGCGTGGGCGTGCCATCGGAGCATCTGTCACGCATCTTCGAACGCTTCTACCGCGTGGACAAAGGACGCTCGCGCAAGATGGGCGGCACCGGACTCGGGCTCGCCATCGTGAAGAACGCCGTACTGTTGCACGGCGGAACTATCAGCGCACACAACAACGAGGAGGGAGGACTTAGATTCGAGTTCACACTCAGAGCTTAAACCATCCGCATCGACCGATACAGACATCCGCGTCGACCGATGCAGACATCCGCGTCGACCGATGCAGACATCCGCGTCGACCGACGCGGATGTCTGCCCTTTACCTACACACTCAAGAATATTCACAAACTATCTATCAAATAATCAAAATAACCATGCAAACATGCGCTCATTTTGCTAAAAAGTCGTAACTTTGCAGACAACAAAATGTTTTTCATCCAAAACAATATACAAGCAGTATGATTCTATTTTTCATGACTCCAAGCAAGAGCGTGATTGCTACAGCAGCAGATCACCAGCTCTCACAAGACGAGATCAATGAACTGTGTTGGCTTTACGGCGGTGCCACTCTCATCGAGGGTGAGACTGTCGAGGGCTTCTTTGTGGGTCCACGCCGCGAAATGATTACTCCATGGAGTACGAATGCCGTAGAGATAACTCAGAACATGAGCCTCCACGGCATTTCGCGTATTGAGGAGTACTTCCCCGTAAGCTCGAAAGATGCCGACCACGACCCTATGTTGCAGCGCATGTACGAGGGTCTCGACCAAGACATCTTCACAGTGAACCACGAGCCGGAACCAATCAAGCGCGTGGAGAACATAGAAGAATACAACGAGCAGGAGGGTCTGGCACTCTCAGCCGAGGAGATTGAGTATCTGCACAAGATAGAGAAAGAGCTTGGCCGCCCGTTGACCGACTCTGAAATCTTCGGTTTCGCACAGATCAACTCTGAACACTGCCGCCACAAGATTTTCGGCGGTACGTTCATCATCGACGGCAAGGAGATGGAGTCGTCGCTGTTCGCTATGATCAAGCAGACAACAAAGGAGAACCCCAACAAGATTCTCTCTGCATATAAAGACAATGTGGCTTTCGCGCAGGGTCCGGTTGTGGAGCAGTTCGCACCGCACGACCAGTCGACATCCGACTACTTCCAAGTGAAGGACATCGAGAGCGTTATCTCGCTGAAGGCTGAGACACACAACTTCCCGACTACCGTGGAGCCGTTCAACGGTGCAGCTACTGGTACGGGTGGCGAGATTCGCGACCGTATGGGTGGCGGTGTAGGCTCATGGCCTATCGCCGGAACAGCCGTGTACATGACTGCTTACCCACGTCTTAAGGACGACGACAACCTCACACGCGACTGGGAGGACATCATGCCCGTACGCAAGTGGCTGTATCAGACACCGGAGCAGATTCTCATCAAGGCTTCTAACGGTGCGTCAGACTTCGGCAACAAGTTCGGTCAGCCGCTCATCACCGGTTCGGTGCTCACCTTCGAGCATCAGGAAGGCGCAGAGAAGTACGCTTACGACAAGGTAATCATGCTCGCCGGCGGCGTAGGCTACGGCACAAAGCGCGACTGCCTGAAGAAGGAGCCGCAGAAGGGCAACAAGGTTGTCGTTGTAGGTGGCGACAACTATCGCATCGGCTTGGGTGGCGGCTCGGTATCTTCTGTTGACACGGGTCGCTACAGCAACGGCATCGAGCTGAACGCTGTGCAGCGTGCCAACCCCGAGATGCAGAAGCGTGCATACAACCTCGTTCGCGCCCTGTGCGAAGAGGATGTGAACCCGGTGGTTTCTATCCACGACCACGGCTCGGCTGGTCACCTCAACTGTCTCTCGGAGCTTGTAGAGGAGTGCGGTGGCGAGATCGACATGAGCAAGCTGCCTATCGGTGACAAGACACTGTCTGCAAAGGAAATCATCGCCAACGAGAGCCAGGAGCGTATGGGCTTGCTCATCGACGAGAAGCACATCGACCACGTACGTCGCATCGCAGAGCGCGAGCGTGCTCCGCTGTACGTTGTGGGCGAGACAACCGGCGACGCTCACTTCTCATTCAAGCAGGGCGACGGCGTGAAGCCTTTCGACCTCGACGTGGCTCAGATGTTCGGTCACTCGCCGAAGACCATCATGCGCGACGAGACCGTAGAGCGCCACTACCGCGACGCAGAATATACACACGAAGAGACATCGGAGAACGGCAAGGACGACGTTCTCGACAAATACGTAAGCCGCGTGCTGCAGCTTGAGGCTGTGGCTTGTAAGGACTGGTTGACAAACAAGGTGGACCGCTCCGTAACCGGTAAGATAGCACGCCAGCAGTGTCAGGGCGAGATTCAGCTGCCGCTCTCAGACTGCGGTGTTGTAGCACTCGACTACCGCGGCAAGAAGGGTATCGCTACAGCTCTCGGACACGCTCCGCAAGCTGGTTTGGCATCACCCGAGGCAGGTTCTGTACTCTCTGTAGCAGAGGCTCTGACCAACATCGTCTGGGCTCCGCTCGCTGACGGACTGAACAGCCTTTCGCTCTCTGCCAACTGGATGTGGCCATGCCGCTCGCAGAAGGGCGAGGACGCTCGTCTGTACAGTGCCGTGAAGGCTCTCAGCGAGTTCTGCTTGGCTCTGAAGGTGAACGTACCTACCGGCAAGGACTCTCTGTCGCTCACCCAGCAGTACCCGAACGGCGAGAAGATCATCGCTCCGGGCACAGTAATCGTGAGCGCAGGCGGCGAGGTATCGGACATCCGCAAGGTTGTTTCGCCGGTACTCGTGAACGACAAGAACTCATCACTCTACCATATCGACTTCTCGTTCGACGAGCAGCGACTCGGCGGTAGCGCATTCGCACAGAGCCTCGGCTTCGTGGGCGACGACGTACCGACCGTGAAGAACCCAGAATACTTCGCCGACTGCTTCAACGCAGTTCAGGAGATGATCGAGAAGGGCTGGATTATGGCAGGTCACGACATCTCTGCAGGCGGTCTGATCACCACATTGCTCGAGATGTGCTTCGCCAACACTGAAGGCGGTATGCACGTCAACCTCCACAACCTTGCCGGCAACGACATCATCAAGATGCTGCTTGCCGAGAACCCGGGCGTTGTTGTTCAGGTTTCGGACAAGTACAAGGAGGAGTTCAAGGAGTACATGGAGGAGAACGGCATCGGCTACGCAAAGATTGGTTACCCCACTCCGACAGAACGCACCATCGTCATCAAGAAGGACGAGTACACACATACATTCGACATCGACGCACTGCGCGACACATGGTACAAGACATCGTACCTGCTCGACCGCGACCAGAGCTTCAACGGCTGTGCTGCAAAGCGCCGCGACAACTACAAGAAGCAGCCGGTTGAAATGCAGTTCCACCCGTCGTTCAAGGGTTCGCTCGAGAGCTACGGCATCTCGGCTGACCGCCGCACACCGTCGGGCATCAAGGCTGCAATCATCCGCGAGAAGGGTACGAACGGCGAGCGCGAGATGGCTTACTCGCTCTACCTCGCAGGCTTCGACGTGAAGGACGTGATGATGACCGACCTTATCACCGGTCGCGAGACACTCGAGGACGTGAACATGATCGTCTTCTGCGGTGGCTTCTCCAACTCGGACGTTCTCGGTTCGGCTAAGGGCTGGGCAGGCGCATTCCTCTATAACCCGAAGGCTAAGGAGGCGCTCGACAAGTTCTATGCTCGCAAGGACACTCTCTCGCTCGGTATCTGCAACGGTTGCCAGCTCATGGTAGAGCTGAACCTCATCAACCCCGACCACGAGAAGCGCACACGTATGCTGCACAACGACTCGCACAAGTTCGAGAGCAGCTTCCTCGGTGTAGAGATTCCGCAGAACAAGAGCGTGATGTTCTCATCACTCAGCGGCGACAAGCTCGGCATCTGGGTGGCTCACGGCGAGGGCAAGTTCTCACTGCCAGAGTCAGAGGACAAGTACAACGTGGTGGCTCGCTACAACTACGCTGAGTATCCGGGCAACCCGAACGGTTCCGACTACAACGTGGCTGGTATCTGCTCGGCTGACGGACGCCACTTGGCAATGATGCCGCACTTGGAGCGTGCCATCTTCCCATGGCAGAACGCCTGGTACCCGGCTGACCGTCGTCAGGACGACGTTACTCCGTGGATTGAGGCATTCGTAAACGCACGCCAGTGGATTGAGAAACAGTAACGACAACTCTCAAACTTAACAACGTTTCGCAACCGCGAAACATAAAAAACTCCCACAGAATTAGCGAAATTCTGTGGGAGTTTGCTTTAAATAATGTACCTTTGCAGACGACAGAAGTGCACGCTTCGGGCATAACGCCCGAAATACACTTCACAGAACTAACAATAAAGGCGATTTCATAGCAAAACAGTATGCAGAACTTTTACTTAGCAGCGTTCCGCGTGTTCTTCAAGATAGGCATCTTCACGCTCGGCGGTGGCTACGCAATGATACCACAGATAGAGGCAGAAGTGGTGAACAGGCACAAATGGATGACGCGCGAGGAGTTTCTCGACCTTATCGCCGTGGCGCAATCGTGCCCAGGCGCATTGGCAGTGAACATGAGTGTGTTCATCGGCTATCGTATGCGCAAGCTCGCCGGTGCCATCTGCGCTACGCTCGGCGTCACCCTCCCCTCGTTCCTTATCATCCTGCTCATCGCAATGTTCTTCCACCAGTTCCAGGACAACGCGGTAGTTGCATCGGCATTCAACGGCATACGCCCTGCGGTGGTGGCTCTGATTGCCGCCCCCGTGTTCACACTGGCAAAGTCGGCACGCATCGCCCTCACCAACTGCTGGATACCCGTAGGCAGCGCACTGCTGATATGGCTCCTGGGCGTAAACCCTATCTACGTGCTCGTAGTAGCAGGAATGTGCGGCTACCTGTACGGCATCCTAATCAAACCAACAGAATAGTAAATATTGAGTTATTCAATGGTGAATTCAAAACTCAAAATTCAAAATTCAAAATTCAACAATGATATACCTCCAGCTATTTCTTACGTTCTTCCAAATCGGAATCTTCGGATTCGGTGGCGGCTACGGTATGTTGTCGCTCATACAGAACCAGACGGTGTACAACCATGCGTGGCTCACAGCACCCGAGTTCACGAACATCGTGGCTATCAGTCAGATGACACCAGGTCCGATAAGTATCAACGCAGCTACATACTGCGGATACACCGCCATACACAAAGCCGGCATGGGCGAATGGGCATCCATCTTGGGTAGCGCAACAGCGACGTGCGCCCTCGTGCTGCCGTCGTTCATACTGATGATTCTCATCTGCCGTGTATTTATGAAGTACATGAACACGCCGACGGTGCAGAACATCATGTCGGGTCTGCGCCCTGCCGTGGTAGGACTCATCGCTGCAGCAGCCCTTCTGCTTATGACCCCCGAGAACTTCTCGTCGCCAACCATCAACCCCTGGCACTTCTGGGTGAGCATCGCCATCTTCGCAGCAACATTCGTAGGCACGAAGTTCGTGAAGATAAACCCGATGAAGATGATAAGCTGGGCTGCGTTCGCAGGACTCATGCTGCTGTATTGAGAGTTGAGAGTTGAAAATTGAAAGTTGAGAGTTATGATTACCTCAATGACCAAACTTTCAGCTATAACATATAAATACGTTACATATCATAACTCTCAATTCTCAACTTTCAACTAATGAAAAATGGGATTGGATGCAGCTGCATCCAATCCCATTTTCTATTAATATTCCGCTTCGTTCGCCAAGTGCCACGTGGTGAGGTACGACGCACGGGTGATGTCCGTCAGCTTCGGATAGTTCACCGTGTCAGCCTCATCCGACGGGAAGTTGTAGTTGGGCTGACCGCCGGTGTGATACCACACGATAGGCACACCCTTCAAGTGGAACGACTGCTGGTCGCTGCCACCAACGGGGTTTTCCCAAGCACGATAGTCGGGGTCGAAGCAGAAGTTGTGCTTCGCCATGTCTGCCTTAAGCCACTCGCCAAACTTCGGATGCGCAGCCGTGAAGAAATACATGAGGTAGCGACTGTCCGTACCGCTGCCCACCATATCGAAGTTGAGGTAGCCCTTCACGTTCTGCATGTCCTTATAGTTGTCGGTGAAGTAGCGCGAACCGAGCAGTCCGAACTCCTCGCCGTCCCAGAATGCGAACACGATAGTGCGCTCCGGCGTTGCGCCACTCGCTACGAAAGCCTTCATTATCTGCAGCACTGCAGCCACGCCCGACGCATTGTCGTCGGCTCCGTTGTATATCTTGTCGCCTTCGAGGTCGCTGTACACGCCCTCATGGTCGAGGTGCGCACCCACAACAACCATCTCGTCGGTCTTCTTGCCCGGCAGCACTGCAAGCACATTGCTAAGGTGCATCGTGCGGTGCACCTGCTTCTTTATCTCGGCTATTGAGTCAGCCTCAACGAAGTAGCGCACACCACTCTTTAGCTTCTGCACGGCGCAAGCCTCGAAGGGCTGTTCGTACGAGTCGAAGAAAGGCTTCAAACCTACCTGGCGCATCTGCGAGATGATGTACTGCTTGGCGATGCGCGAGCCACGCTCGCCTGCACGACGGCCCTCCAAGAGGTCGTCGGCGAGGAAATATACGTGCGCACGAGCCGCATCCTCGGTGATAGAACGCAAGCCGGCATCACACTGCGCAGCCAACTGCTTCTCCACTTTTGTCGACTTCTTCTGAGCGGCTTCAACAGTAGTCGCACCGCTAAGAACGATAGCAGCCGACAACAATAGTTTATTTATCATATTCGAGTATTATACCGTTAGTCAGTAATAAAGTTTAAACCAATGCAAAAGTAACGAAAAAACATAAGAATACCTCATCAAGAGTGGATAATTTATGGATTATTTGTTGTAACTTTGCACGTAAATAGGAAACATTATTTTAACATAATAACATACAAAGAATTATGGCAAAGAAAGCTTTATTGATGATCCTCGACGGATGGGGCATCGGCAAACATGGCAAAGGTGACGTTATCTACAACACACCGACTCCGTATCTCGACTACCTTACAGCAGTGAGCGCACACTCACAGCTCCTCGCATGTGGCGAAGACGTAGGTCTGCCGGAGGGTCAGATGGGTAACTCTGAGGTTGGCCACTTGAATATCGGCGCTGGCCGTATCGTTTACCAGGACCTCGTTAAGATTAACCGCGCTTGCAAGGACGGCTCTATCCTCCAGAACAAGGAGATCGTTAAGGCTTACAGCTACGCTAAGGAGAACGGCAAGAAGCTCCACCTCATGGGCCTCACCTCTACCGGCGGCGTACACTCTTCGCTCGACCACCTCTTCAAGTTTATCGAGATTGGTAAGGAGTACGGCTTGAACGACGTTTACGTACACTGCTTCATGGACGGCCGCGACACCGACCCGAAGTCGGGCAAGGGCTTCATCGAGCAGGTTCAGGAGTGCTGCGACAAGAACGGTGCGCACATCGCAAGCATCGTAGGCCGCTTCTACGCAATGGACCGCGACAAGCGTTGGGAGCGCGTCAAGGAGGCTTACGACCTGCTCGTTGAGGGCAAGGGCAAGCAGTCGGACGACATGGTGAAGGCAATGCAGGAGAGCTACGACGAGGGCGTAACCGACGAGTTCGTTCTTCCTATCAACAACTCTACCGTTAACGGCAAGATCGAGGAAGGCGACGTTGTCATCTTCATCAACTACCGCAACGACCGCGCCAAGGAGCTCACCGAGGTGCTCACACAGAAGGAGCACGAGGAGGCTGGCATGCACACTATCAAGGGTCTGCAGTACTTCTGCATGACTCCGTACGACGCATCGTTCACCGGCGTCAACATCCTCTTCCCGAAGGAGAACGTAGCAAACACTCTCGGCGAGTATCTCTCTGCTCAGGGCAAGCGTCAGCTTCACACTGCAGAGACAGAGAAGTACGCTCACGTAACATTCTTCTTCAACGGTGGTCGCGAGACTCCGTACGAGGGCGAGGACCGCATCCTTGTTCCGTCGCCGAAGGTTGCTACATACGACCTCAAGCCGGAGATGAGCGCATACGAGGTGAAGGACAAGCTGGTTGGTGCTATCAACACTCAGGAGTACGACTTCATCGTTGTTAACTTCGCTAACGGCGACATGGTAGGCCACACAGGTATCTACAACGCTATCGCTAAGGCTGTACACGCTATCGACAACTGCGTTAAGGACGTAGTAGAGACAGCTAAGGCTAACGACTACGAGGTTATCATCATCGCTGACCACGGCAACGCTGACAACGCTATCAACGAGGACGAGACTCCTAACACAGCTCACTCGCTCAACCCGGTTCCGTTCATCTACGTAACCAACAACAACTCGGCTACCGTTAAGGACGGACGCCTCGCTGACGTGGCTCCTTCTATCCTCCACATCATGGGTCTGGAGAAGCCAGAGGAGATGACTGGCGAGAACTTGATCTGCGACTAAGCAGTAGATAGTTGAGAGTTCAGAATTGAGAGTTGAGAGTTATGATTAGCTTTTCTGATTTTATTTTGATTTAGGATTGGAGCTAATTCATACTTACAACTAACAAATAACGCAAAACGCGCGCAACCATTCAGTTGCGCGCGTTTTGCGTTATTATGTAACTTAGAAGGATGCGTGGGTATTGTTATAGCAGGATGCGTGGGTATTGTAAGAGCATGGTTATAGCAAGAGCGTGGTTATAGCAGGATGCGTGGTTATGGCAGGATGCCATAACCTCCTATGCGTGTAGCATCAGAACTTCTTTCCAAATACGATACTTATGAATGTCTTTGCGAGCACGGTAAAGTCGAACCAAAGCGACTGGTGCTCAAGATAATAAAGGTCGAGTTCGAGGCGACGCAACATCTTCTCTATGGTGTCGGTGTAGCCATTGTAGAGCGTGGCATACGACGTGACGCCTGGGCGGATAGCGTAGAGCTGCTCATAGCGCGGGTCGCGCTCCATAATCTGGTCGATGTAGAATTTGCGTTCGGGACGATAACCGATGAACGCCATATCGCCACGAACTACATTCCACAACTGCGGCAGCTCATCGAGATGATGGGCACGCAAGAACCGACCCACACGCGTGAGGCGCGGGTCGTTCAAAGCTCCTTCGAGCAACAACTGCGGTCCGTCTTTCTCGGCGTCGCGCGTCATGCTGCGGAACTTATATATGTAGAATGGCTTACCGTGCAACCCAATGCGCTCCTGCCGATATATCGTTGGCGCACCGTCTTCGAGCCAAATGGCAACGATGCAAATCAAAAATAACGGCGCAAAGACAACGAGGCACACAGCAGCTATTATGAAGTCGAGAACTCTTTTCATCTGTTATGTCTACGTATGCGATAGTCCGAAAAACCATGAAAACGTTTTCATGCACATCATATTATATAGTATGATATTACGAATGTGCCGGACATCTTTGCAAAGGTACTCCTAAAATTGCAGAATAGAGAATTATATGCAGAGTATTTCACGTTGTGAAACACTTGTTAACTATTCGGGTTAATGCGAAGGAGAGAAAAGAATATAAAAATGGGTGTGTCGAAAGTTATTCGACACACCCAAATATGCTTGTGCTAAACAGCCGATTAGAGCTGTGCAAGCTCTACAACCTTATCTACAGCTGCAGAGAGTCCGTCGACATTCTTGCCGCCAGCCTGAGCGAAGTGAGGCTGACCGCCGCCACCGCCCTGGATGAGCTTGGCAGCCTCGCGAACCATCTGACCAGCGTTGAGCGAATGGTCCTTCACGAGGTCGTCGCTCATGCAGACGTTGAGCATCGGTTTCTCGTGAGCTACCGAGCCTACAACGGCGAGCAGGTTAGCCGGAACAGCCTGACGCAGCTTGAACATGAGATCCTTGGCAGCAGCCGGCTCCAGCGGGAGGACAGCTGTGATGACCTTCACACCGTTCACCTCGCGTGCCTTAGCGATGAGGTCGTTCTTTGTGCGTTCTACGGCAGCAGCCTGGAACTGCTCGATACTCTTCTTCATAGCGTCGTGCTCCTCGATGTACTTGCCGATGACACCCTGCAGGTCCTTTGCGTTGTTGAACAGACCGCGGATAGCCTTCAGCATGTCCTCGATGTCGTACATCAGTTCCTCACACTCCTTGCCGGTCTTTGCCTCGATGCGGCGGATGCCGGCAGCTACGCTGCTCTCAGAGATGATCTTGAACATACCGATGCGACCAGTCGACTGTGCGTGGATACCGCCGCAGAACTCGCAGCTCGGACCGAAGCGCACTACGCGCACCTTGTCGCCGTACTTCTCGCCGAAGAGGGCGATAGCGCCGAGCTTCTTAGCCTCCTCGAACGGAGTGTCGCGATGCTCGTCAAGCGGCAGATCCTGACGGATGAGGTCGTTGACGAGACGCTCTACCTTGCGCAGCTCCTCGTCAGTCACCTTGGTGAAGTGAGAGAAGTCGAAACGCAGCGTTGTGGGCGATACGAACGAGCCCTTCTGCTCTACGTGGTCGCCGAGCACCTGCTTCAGAGCGTAGTCGAGCAAGTGGGTAGCGGTGTGATTGGCAGCCGAGCCCTCGCGAGCGTCTACGTCTACGCAAGCCATGAAATCGGCTTCCGGGTTCTTCGGCAGAGCCTTCACGATGTGTACCGACTGTCCGTTCTCGCGCTTTGTGTCGGTGATTGTAACGGTCTCGTCCTCGCTAACGAGCACGCCGGTATCGCCTACCTGACCGCCCATCTCGCCATAGAACGGCGTATTGTCGAGCACGAGCTCAAAGTATGTATTCTTCTTCTGTGTCACCTTGCGGTAGCGCAGGATGTGGCACTCGTATTCGGTGAAGTCGTAGCCTACGAACTGCTGTTCGCCCTCGCGCAGGATAACCCAGTCGGAGTTTTCAACAGCGGCAGCGTTGCGTGCGCGTTCCTTCTGCTTCTGCATCTCGGCATCGAACTCGTCTGCGGCAACGGTGAATCCGTTCTCGCGGCAGATAAGCTCGGTGAGGTCGAGCGGGAAGCCGTATGTGTCGAACAGACGGAACGCCTGCACGCCGTCGAGCTCTGTCTTGCCCTGCTTCTTCAGCTCGTCCATAGCCGAGTTGAGCATGTTGATGCCCTTCTCGAGAGTGCGCAGGAACGAGTCTTCCTCCTCCTTTATAACGTGGAGGATGAGGTCGTGCTGAGCCTTCAGCTCGGGGAACGCCTCGCCCATCTCGCGTGTGAGCACGGGGATGAGTTTGTAGAGGAAGCCCTCTTTCTGTCCGAGGAAGGTGTATGCGTAGCGCACGGCACGGCGCAGGATGCGGCGGATGACGTAGCCAGCCTTAGCGTTAGAAGGCAGCTGACCGTCGGCGATAGAGAACGCTACGGCACGCAGGTGGTCGGCGCATACGCGCATAGCCACGTCGGTCTCCTCCTTTTCGCCGTATTTCATGCCGGTGATAGCTTCCTCTTCCTTGATGATAGGCTGGAAGACATCGGTGTCGTAGTTGGAGTGCTTGCCCTGCATGGCGCGTACGAGGCGCTCGAAACCCATGCCGGTATCGATAACGTGCATCGGCAGCGGAACGAGCGAGCCGTTAGCCTTGCGCTCGTACTGCATGAACACGATGTTCCAGATCTCGATAACCTGTGGGTCGTCCTTGTTCACAAGTTCGCGTCCGGGCACCTTAGCCTTCTCCTCCGGTGTGCGCGAGTCGAGGTGAATCTCCGAGCACGGACCGCAAGGACCCGTATCGCCCATCTCCCAGAAGTTGTCGTGCTTGTTGCCGTTGATGATATGGTCGGCGGGCACGTGCTTTGCCCAATATGATGCAGCCTCATCGTCGCGTGTGAGTCCTTCTTCCTCCGAACCCTCGAAAACTGTCACGTAGAGATCGGCGGGGTTGAGCTTCAACACGTCTACGAGGTACTCCCAAGCGTAGTCGATGGCACCTTCCTTGAAGTAGTCGCCGAACGACCAGTTGCCGAGCATCTCGAACATGGTATGGTGGTATGTGTCGTGACCTACTTCCTCGAGGTCGTTGTGCTTACCGCTCACGCGAAGGCACTTCTGTGTGTCGGCACGGCGGCGCGGTTCGGGCTCGCGTGTGCCGAGGATGATGTCCTTCCACTGGTTCATACCAGCGTTTGTAAACATCAATGTTGGGTCATCCTTGATTACCATCGGCGCACTCGGCACGATGGTGTGTCCTTTCGACTCGAAGAACTTCTTGAACGAGTCGCGGATTTCGTTAGCTGTCATCATATTATATAATATTGTCGTTTTGTTTTTTAATTTCTTTCTAAAACGTTTGCAAAGGTACTTTGTTTTGGTTACTTTTGCAAATAAATTGCAAATAATATGGCATTGAATACCAATAAGAACGTGAAGTTGTACTACTCTATCAAGGAGGTGGCTGCTATGTTCGACATACGAGAGAGCACGCTGCGTTTTTGGGAGACGGAGTTTCCGCATCTGAAGCCCAAGACCGTGGGACAGAACGTGCGCCAATACACGGAGAAGGACATCGAGCAAATTCGCGTGATACACAACCTTGTGAAGGTGCGCGGCTTCAAGCTATCGGCAGCACGCAAGATGCTCAACAAGAACCGCACGGGCGTGGACAAGAGTTCGGATATTCTTGCCACACTAATCAGCGTGCGCGACGAGCTAAAGGAGCTGAAGAAGCAGCTCGACGGGATGGTGTGATGCATAACGCAAGATGCAGATACTACAGAAACACGAGTTGCATGGCAAACCGTAGGAGGCTACGGCATTCCTGCCGTAGCCATTGCAAACAGTAGTAATAAGTTGCATTTCTATTACTAATGGCTACGGCAGGAATGCCGTAGCCTCCTACGATATGTATCACCAACAAAACTCATCGGACGGCGGACGCAATCCAATCGGGCGGCGGACGCAATCCAATCGGGCGGCGGACGGAATCCAATCGGACGGCGGACGAAATCCGATTGGGCGGCGTTCGGTGCACGATGGCAATCATAAAACTTTCACCCTTCCGCCCCACCCTTTACACCGTTAATTTATAAACTAAATCTACAATAAAACAATGAGAAAATTCTTCCTATTGTCTGCCGCTACGCTCCTCTCTGCCGTAGTTTCAGCGCAGACCGTAGCACGTATGGACGACCTGAAACCTGAACAGAAGTCGATGGCTGTAAGCCTCAAGCTCACAGGCGAACTGTCAACGACGGGCAACAGCGACTACCGCCAGTTGCGCGACCTCTGTTTCCAGATGCGCTCCGTAGACCTCAGCGAGGCACAGAGCGCCGCAATCCCTAACAACGCATTCCACTCGCGCCACCAACTCGAGCAGATTACGCTGCCAACAGCAGCGAAGTCAATCGGCTCGCAGGCGTTCTTCGCGTGCGACAAGTTGGGCAAGATAATCATTCCGGCTGGCGTTGAGAGCATCGGTGCAGCAGCGTTCTCGGGTTGTACTGCGTTGGAGGAAATCATCATAAAGGGCAATCCACAGATTGGAGAGTACGCTTTCGCACGACTCGCGGGGCTGAAGACCGTGCGCGTCGACTCGAAGGTGCCACCAAAGGCTGACGCTACAGCGTTCTACGGACTCAACCGCCAGAACGTGAAGCTCATCGTTCCGAAGGGCAGCGAAAAACTCTACCGCAAGGCTGCGGGCTGGAGCCTCTTCTTCAGCGACGCTAAGGAGCCGTATCAGGTGAGCAAACCGGAGGACTGCCTCGTGCCGTTCCCCGTAGAACTGCAACTGCAGAAAGGTGGCAGTTTGAAGGTGAAAACCGCCTGGAACATCATAGCTGCCGACGGACTCTCAAACGAGGCAGCACAGGCGCGACGCGTGCTCACAGAGCGCATCGGCAACATCGTGAATAGTCGTCAACGTGGCACACAGATTACGCTGGCACTCGACAACTCACTCAGCGACGACGAGGCATACACGCTCGCTATCAACGCGAAGGGCGTGACGGCGAAGGGCAAGACAGCACGTGGCGTGTTCTACGCGCTTATGACGCTCGACCAACTGCTGCGCGGCAACGGCTCTACAGAGTGTGCCGACGCTATCCCTGCGCTGTTCATCAGCGACAAACCACGCACACATGTTCGCGAACTGATGGTCGACCCTGCCCGCACGTTCATTCCGTTCGAAGACCTGAAGGCGTTCGTGCCGGAGATGGCGCGCTACAAACTCAACGCCATGCACCTCCACTTGGTCGATGACCAGGCGTGGCGCATCGAGATAAAGAAATACCCACAGCTCACAACGCAGGCTTCGTCGCGTTGGGGTCAGGACGACATACAGATGCCGTACAAGGGATACTACACACAGGAGCAGATGCGCGAACTCGTGAAGCTGGGTGCTGAATATCACGTAGACATCGTGCCGGAGATTGAGATGCCTGGACACGAGGTGGCTGCCATCAGCGTGTTCCCCGAACTGACATGCCACCAGCGTCAGGTGCCGGTACGCACCACATGCGGCGTGTCTAACGAACTGCTCTGCCCAGGCAACGACTTCACATACGAGTTCCTTGGCAATGTGTTCAAGGAGATTGTGGACATATTCCCGTCAAAGTACATACACCTCGGTGGCGACGAGGCTGGCAACCCGGCACTCGACTGCTGGACCGACTGCCCGAAGTGTCAGGCACTGAAGCAGAAGCTCGGCATCAAGACCACCGACCGCTCTGAGAACTGGCGTCTGCAGGGCTACTTGTTCGACCGCATGATTGAACTGCTGCGCGACAAGTACGGCAAGACACCAATGTTCTGGTACGAGTCTGACTTCAAGGAGATTCAGCCTGGTTGCGTAACCTTCGCTTGGCGCAGCGGACAGACGCAGGAGGCACTCGACGCAGCCGTGCGCAACAACGCACGCATCATGCTCTGCCCTGGCGAACATTGCTACTTCGACTACCCAATGTCGAAGGGCGACATGCCGGAAGTAAACTGGGGTATGCCTGCAACAACCTTGCAGGATGCCTACTCGCTCGATCCGGCGTGGGGTATGGACGAGAAGTTTGAGCAGAACAACCTCTTCGGTGTGGCTGGCACACTCTGGAGCGAGTGCATCCCGACCGTTGAGCGCATCTACTACCAGGCTTACCCACGCGCCATCGCTCTCGCCGAAGCCGGCTGGACAAAGCAGCAGAGCCGCTCATGGGAAGGCTTCCTCACCCGCTTGAAGCCAACAATGAAGGACATGATGCGCCGTGGCATCACATGCTCGCTCGAAGTGAACGGCGAGAAGTAGGTCACGAAAGTACACTTTGAATGCCTTCTCTGGCAAAAACGCATAAAAAATCCGCAATGCTAATAAACAAGCATTGCGGATTTTATATTTATAATATCTGTAACACCTCTTTGAGGTCTTCAATCTTCTTTAGCTCATCCATGATGACGCTAACCTCGCTGCGATCGTGAACGCGAATCTCAATGGTGCCGTCGAAGATGCCCTCCTCGCTCGAGATGGTAATGCGGTGCATATTGACGTCGAGCTTGTCGGAGATAACCTCCGATATCTCGCGCAGCATACCCTTGCGGTCGATGCCACGCAACTCGATTGTAGCATCGAAGAACATCACCTTATGCATATCCCACTTCGCATCAAGGATGCGGTTGCCAAAGCTTGCCTTCAACTTTGAAGCCACGCTGCAGTCGCGACGGTGAATTTCTATGCGGTTCTTGTTATCTATGTATCCCATGATGTCATCGCCCGGTATGGCGTGGCAGCATGTTGGGAAGATGTATTGCGATATATTCTCCTCATTGATAACGACAGGCTTCTTCTTATTAAAGCCCTCGCCGACAACAAACAATTTGGGCTTCTTACCCTCCTTATTATCGCCCTTCTTGAGAAACGGCACGAACTTGCGCCAACCGCCATTTGGATCGGTTTTACGTTCACGCAGTTCGTCTAAATCCTTATCACCGAGCAAGACAGAACGTTTACCGAGCATCAAGAAGAGGTCCTCATGCTTCTTCGCCTCGTGCAGATCGCAGAGTTTATTGAGCACGGGGGTAGTCATCTCAAGCTCGTTCTTGCGCAACCACTCATCAAGTATCTGTTCGCCACGTTTCTGCAACTCACGATTGTCGCGACGCAATATCGCCATAATCTTCTGCTTCGCCTTCGCCGTAAACACGAAGTTTATCCACGATGCCTGCACATGCTGCGACTTAGAGGAGAGTATCTCCACCTGATCGCCGCTCTGTAACTTGTGGCTCAGTGGCACGAGTTTGTGGTTCACCTTTGCGCCGATGCAGTGCGAACCGAGGAAGGTGTGTATCTGAAAAGCGAAGTCGAGAGCCGTACACTGCGCAGGCATTGTTTTTATTTCGCCCTTCGGTGTGAACACGAATATCTCGCTTGCAAAGAGGTTAAGCTTGATGGTATCGAGGAAATCCATTGCGTCGGGCTGTGGGTCGTCGAGGATTTCCTTGATAGTAGAGAGCCAGTTGTTGAGTTCCGAATCTTCATCAACAGTCTCTACGCTCGACTCCAGTCCCTGCTCCTTATACTTCCAGTGGGCAGCGAAGCCCTGCTCTGCCACCTCGTCCATGTGGTCGGAACGTATCTGCACCTCTATCCACTTTCCCTGCTTCGACATGAGCGTCACGTGCAGAGCCTGATAGCCGTTTGCCTTCGGGTGGTTCACCCAGTCGCGCAAACGGTCGGGGTGCGACTTATATATCTGACTGATTGCGACGTATATTTTGAAGCACTCGGTGATTTCCTCCGAGCGTTCCTTCGGCGTATAAATTATACGTACAGCAAGAATATCGTAGATTTCGTCGAAGGTGACGTGCTTGTTCTGCATCTTATTCCAAATAGAATAAGGACTCTTCACACGCGCCTTCAGATCATACTTGATGCCCATCTTGTCGAGGGCAGCACGTATCGGAGCGGTAAAGTTCTCAAAGAGCACATCGCGCTGCGCTTGCGTATCTGCAAGTTTTCCTTTTATATAATCGTATTCCTCCGGATGTTCGTAGCGGAACGAGAGGTCTTCAAGTTCGGTCTTTATCTTGTTCAAACCTAAGCGGTTGGCAAGCGGAGCATAGATGTAAAGCGTTTCGCCTGCAATCTTATACTGCTTATTGGCAGGCTGCGATTGTAGCGTGCGCATATTGTGCAGACGGTCGCATATCTTGATAAGGATGACACGTATGTCGTCGCTCATCGTGAGCAGCAACTTCTTGAAGTTCTCTGCCTGCGCTGATGCCTTGTCGCCGAAGATGCCGCCAGAAATCTTTGTCAGTCCGTCTACAATCTGCGCTATCTTCTCGCCAAAGATGTTCGAGATATCCTCTACGGTGTAGTCGGTGTCCTCCACTACATCGTGCAAGAGTGCGGCGCAGATACTTGTAGAGCCGAGTCCCATCTCCTCTACGGCGATGCGAGCCACGGCGATAGGGTGCATAATATATGGTTCGCCCGACAACCGGCGCACACCTTTGTGCGCCTGTCGTGCGAAGTTGAACGCCTTTGTTATTATGTCTACCTTCTTTCGGTGACGCGATGCCACGTATATATCAAGTACTTCCTTGAAGGCTTGTTCAATCATTTGGTCATCAGCAAGCTCACGCTGCTTGTCTTTCAGATTTTGGTCGTCCATGATTTAGGTCTCCTATATATTAATAAGGTATATATATGTATGCAGCAGTAGGAAGACTTCCGTATCATTACTACTTGACGCGGAGTTTCTTGCCTGCACGGATATTAGTACCGCTGATTTTATTCAGTCGCTTCAGTTTGCTCACTGTTGTTCCACTACGACGTGCGATTTCAGAGAGTGTGTCGCCTTGGCGTATAGTCACGCTCCTACTACGACCCTTCGAGCCTCTACGTGTTCTCGATTTGCTATGTCTACCTCTGCCTTTAGAACGGTACGACACGGTTGGGGACTCTGTGTTCACAGCCACCTCAAGTCGTTTTGTGAGCAGTTCGTCAGGGCGATAGGCGTAGATAGAGTCTTCGTTATCGATGAAGTTGCCCACCATAGCCACGGGCAGACGCAGTGCTGACGGTTTCGTTCTGCCGTTAACCACATTGCGACGATACTGTGGGTTGAGTTGCTTCACCTGGTCGACATCCATACCAAGCACCTTAGCTACCTGCTCGAAGTGTACATCGCGGTTGACTACCACGGTGTCGGTCTTCACGGGCAAGTCGGCACGCATCGGACAGATGTTGTGCTCGCAGTAGTAGTTCATAATATAGTTGGCGGCGATGAACGCCGGAACATAGCCACGGGTCTCCTTCGGCAGATAGGGATAGATGCGCCAATAGTCCTTCTCGCCGTTTGAGCGATGGATGGCTCGGTTAATGGCTTCTGGTCCGCAGTTGTAGGCTGCTATGACAAGGTTCCAATCGCCGAATATCTTATAGAGGTCGCGCAGGTAGTGAGCTGCGGCGTACGATGCACGCACGGGGTCGCGACGCTCGTCGACAAGCGAGTTCACCTCCAAGCCATACTTCTTGCCAGTAGTAATCATAAACTGCCACAGACCAGTGGCACCGACACGCGAAACGGCGTTCGGGTTGAGTGCCGACTCTATCACTGGCAGATATTTCAGTTCGAGCGGCAAGCCGTAAGACTCGAGTGCCTCCTCGAATATAGGCATATAGAAGTTCTGTGCACCGAGCATAACGCTCACCGAGCGGCGCAAGCGTCCGCTGTAACGGTCTATGAACTTCTGTACGACATCATTGTATGGCATCTCAATGATTGTCGGCATACGGCTCAGACGTTCTTTATACACCTCCGCACTATACACGGGGTTCACATCGGGCATGTTGCAGTCAAAGTTAACATGCAGATAGGTCTTGCTATTGTAGTTGTTGAGCAGACTATCATAATCGTTGGTAAGTGCCTCGGGCAGGTCGATAACCTCCTGCTTACCATGAGCATCGGTTATAACGATTTCGTCGTCATTATTCTCGCTCTGCGCGAGAGCCTGACTGGTAAAGCCGAAAAATGCTGCGGCTATAAGTATCAGTGATTTATTCATATTCGTTTGTTTGTCTTTAGAAATTCAGGCTACAACTCAATCCCAAGCTATTAGCCTTGAACGGATTTCTTTCGCGGTCGTTGTTGAGTATCGTAGGCTCCACCCTCAAGCTCAAGTCTTTCGAGATATCGAACTCGGAGAGCGATGCATCGACGTAGGCATCGATGATGGAGAGTGCGTAGACTCCCACCAAGCAGAAGAAGCTCAGGTCGCGCCAACGACGAAACTTGTCCTTACGTTTCTTGAAGAGTTGCTGATAGCGTTGTATGTTTGTCTCGTCAATCTTCGCTCCGAGATGCAAGAACTGATTATAGCTCTGCGTGTTCGGGTCGTCGTCCATCAAGTCGAGATACGCTTGCGAATAGTCGGAATACATCTGGTTGTTCCAACGCATGGCATAGGCGCAACCAACGAATCCGCCATACACGATCGGCAGTTTCCAATACTTGCGGTTGTATATTTGTCCGGCACCGGGTAGGACAATAGCGAGCCACATTGCACGCTTCGGGTTGGGTCGCCACGTGCTCCAGTCGTGCTTAGGCTTACCTATGATGGTGTCACTGGCTACGAAGATGCTATCGGCTTTTATAGACGTGAACTGAACATCCATACTATCAGCTACGACCTGCTCTTGCGCCTTTGCTGTTGTACCGAACAGCAGCAGAAACGCAGTAAGTGTCAATGTTTGTAATATGTATGTAATGTCCTTTTTCACTGTTCTTCTTTATGATTTGTTTATCTACAAGTAACGCACAGAACGTTTACTTCATCTTATCGAACACAGCCATGATATGCTCCAACTCCTCTTCGTTGGCGAAAGGAATGGTTATCTTTCCCTTGCCTTTCGGCGAGCATGTCATCTGCACTTTCGTTTGCAAGAATTCGGAGAGGTGGGTGCGCAGCGCGTTGTACTCCTCTGGAAGCTTCGACTTTGCCACAATCTTCTTCGAGCCACTGTTCACGTCCTCTCCATTCTTCAGCATCTGCGCCATCTCCTCCACCTTGCGTACGGAGTAGCCGTTCTTGAGCACTTCGTTGAAGAGCTTTATCTGCAACGATGGCGAATCGATTGCCAAGATGGCACGAGCATGTCCCATGTCTATCTCTTTCTTCTGCAGGGCTATCTGCACCTGAGCCGGCAGACGGAGCAGACGCAGATAGTTGGTAATGGCTGTGCGGCTCTTTCCTACACGCTCCGACACCTTCTCTTGCGTCATTCCGTCGGCATCGAGCAGATGTTCGTAGGCGAGTGCTATCTCTATGGCATTGAGGTCTTCGCGTTGTATATTCTCAACGAGAGCCATCTCCATAACGTTCTCGTCGGCGATGGTGCGTATGTAAGCCGGAATCGCTGTGAGTCCTGCCATCTGCGAAGCACGCCAACGACGCTCGCCGGCGATAATCTGGAAGCGGTCGTCAGACACCTGACGCAGCGTGACAGGCTGAATAATGCCTATCTCACTGATGCTGTTAGCCAACTCCTGCAGTGCTTCAGGGTCGAAGTCGCGTCGGGGCTGATTGGGGTTTGCTTCTATCTGGCTGAGCGGAATTTCATTGATTGTGGACGTACCTTGCGTGCGCACACCACCGGTGTCGATAAGAGCGTCGAGTCCGCGTCCGCCTTCTATCTCGTCGAGTCCGCGTCCTAATACGCTTCTATTGTATTTCTTGTGTACTGCCATCGTCTTGTTTGTTTACTCTTTTTTCGTTTTTGTTGATTATTTCCTTGGCGAGTGCCAAGTGGTTCTTCGACCCTGCCGAGTCGGCATCGTAAAGTATTACGGGGAGTCCATGGCTCGGACTCTCGCTGAGCTTCACGTTGCGTTGTATGACAGTCTTGAACACAAGTTCTTGGAAGTGTCGCTTCACCTCGTCGTATATCTGATTGGCGAGGCGCAGACGACTATCGTACATGGTGAGCAGGAAGCCTTCTATCTCCAACGCCGGATTGAGCTTGCTCTTTATAATCTTAATGGTGTTGAGGAGCTTTGTAATGCCTTCGAGTGCGAAGTACTCGCACTGCACGGGAATGATGACCGAGTCGGCTGCGGTGAGGGCATTCACAGTGATGAGTCCGAGCGACGGACTGCAGTCGATAAGTATATAGTCGTAGTCGTCGCGTATCTGGTCGAGCATATTCTTGATAACGCGCTCGCGGTTCTTCAGGTTGAGCATCTCTATCTCAGCTCCAACGAGGTCAATATGACTGGGAATGACATCGAGCCCGTTGATATCGGTAGTGTAGACAGCATCGTGTACGTCAGCATGATCGATGATGCACTCGTAGAGCGAGCAGTCAATCTCCTTGATGTCCACACCAAGTCCGCTCGACGCATTTGCCTGCGGGTCTGCGTCCACCACGAGCACCGTCTTTTCGAATGTAGCGAGCGATGCTGCCAAGTTTATTGTTGTTGTTGTCTTGCCTACGCCACCTTTTTGGTTGGCCAATGCTATTATCTTTCCCATTTGAAGTCAAAATTATTCGGCAAAGGTACATATTTTATATGAGAATAGGCGCGTTTAAACCTTTTTTCGTACTTTTGCATAAGAAATAAAACCAAAATTATGAATACGAAAAAGCCATTAATACTGATTTCTAACGACGACGGCTATCATGCCAAGGGTATAAACTCGCTCATTGACATGCTGCGCGACATTGCCGACATCATCGTATGCGCTCCCGAATCGGCTCGATCGGGCTTCGCCACGGCGTTCTCTGCCACCGTTCCGCTACGCCTCAAGCTGCGCCGCGACGAGGTGGGTATGCAGATGTGGTCGTGCAACGGCACACCGGTCGACTGCGTGAAGATTGCGCTGCAGGAGCTATTCGCCGACCGCCTACCCGACATGATTCTTGGCGGCATCAACCACGGCGACAACGCTTCGGTCAACGTACACTATAGTGGCACAATGGGTGTGACACTTGAGGGTTGCATGAAGTACATTCCGTCTATCGGTTTCTCGCTCTGCGACTTCTCTTCGGATGCCGACTTCGAGCCGCTGCGCCCGTATGTGCGTCAGATTGTGCAAAAGGTGCTCAGCGAGGGTCTGCCCAAGGGCGTGTGCTTGAACGTAAACTTCCCGAAACTCACTGAGTTTAAGGGCATAAAGGTATGTCGCATGGCTATGGGCACATGGTACAACGAATGTGTAAAACAGCGCCATCCGCACGGCTACGACTACTATTGGATGACTGGCTCCTACCGCAACGACGAGCCGGAGCAGGAGGACACCGACAACTGGGCGCTCACACATGGCTACATATCCATCACACCGACACGCATCGATGTTACGGATTATGACCTGCTGCGCAACTGGCAAAACAAGTTTTGAGAAAAGTAAAAAGGTAAAAAAGTAAAAGGGTAAAAAAGCCCTTCCAATCATTGGCTTAGGAAGGCCTAAAGAGGCTTAGTTCGGCTTAAACGCCACCTGCCCTCGGCTTAAACATCACCTAAAAAAATCATGAAATACTACTTAATCGTTGGCGAGGCATCAGGCGACCTCCACGCCTCGCATCTTATGAAAGCTCTGCTCAAGGAAGACACCACAGCGGAGTTTCGTTTCTTCGGTGGTGACCTGATGTCGGCTGTCGGAGGCACACGTGTGCGCCACTACCGCGATTTGGCGTATATGGGCATCATCGCCGTACTGCTCCACTTGCGCACCATTCTGCGCAACATGGCGTTCTGCAAGCGCGACATCGTGGAGTGGCAGCCCGACGTAGTGATACTTGTTGACTATCCGGGCTTCAACCTGAAGATTGCAAAGTTCGTACACAACAACACGCACATCCCCGTTTATTATTACATCTCACCGAAGATATGGGCATGGAAGGAGTATCGCATCAAGGAGATTAAGCGCAACGTCGACGAGCTTTTCTCTATCCTGCCGTTCGAGGTGCCGTTCTTCGAACAGAAGCACCACTACCCCATCCATTACGTAGGCAACCCTACTGCGGAGGAGGTAAGACAGTTTCAGGCTACATACAACGTAGACGATGCCACTTTCCGCCGTCAGCATGGGCTCGATGAGCGTCCCATCATAGCGTTGCTCGCAGGCAGTAGAAAGCAGGAGATAGCGGGCACACTGCCACAGATGATTGCTGCTGCGCAGCGTTTCGCCGACTACCAGCTTGTGCTTGCTGCGGCACCAGGCATCGAACCCGAGTTCTACGACGCACACATCAGCGGAAGCAACGTGCGCGTGGTGCGCGGTGAGACCTACGCCCTGCTTTCTCATGCCCACACGGCACTCGTCACGAGTGGCACGGCTACGCTCGAGACGGCACTTTTCCGTGTTCCGCAGGTGGTGTGCTACAACACCGCGCTGCCCAAACTGGTGGGACTGCTGCGTCCGTTGGTGCTGAAGGTGAAATACGTGTCGCTTGTCAACCTCATCGCTGACCGCGAGGTGGTACCCGAATTAGTGGCTAACACGTTCTCCGAAGCTAACGTAGCCGAGCAACTCACACGCCTGCTTCCCGACGGCGAGCCACGCCAGCAGATGCTTGCCGGCTACGAGGAGGTATGGCAGAAGATTGGTGCAGACAGTCCGTCGGAGCGCACAGCGAAAGAAATGGTTTTAAAAGTAAAAAAGTAAAAGAGTAAAAAGGTAAAATGCACAACTGCATTTTACCTTTTTACTTTAGAATCGTGCCAAGACTCTTACATATACTTCTTTACGAACTCCAGCACTCTGTGCGTGTACTCCTCTTTGTAGTCACCATACGCATCGGCGTGCTTGCTGCCGTGTGCTATCCAGAGTGCCTTAGGCTGCGGTTTCGCCTCGTAGAGCGGATACACCATCCAGGTGGGCACAAACGTATCGTTGTCGCCGTGTATAAAAAGCATCGGCTTCTGGCACTTCGCCACCTGCTTCAGTGGCGATGCCTCATTGAAGTTCCAGCCGTACTTAACCTGCACAAGCCACGAGGCAGTGTACATCAGTGGGAAGTCTGGTAACGAGAAGCGGGCAGATATTTCGTTCGAGAACTCGTCCCACACGCTCGTATATCCACAGTCCTCCACGAAACACTTCACATACTGCGGTGTCTGTTCGCCACTGACACACATCGTCGTAGCGGCACCCATCGAGATGCCGTGCACCACAAGGCGCATCGAGTCGGCTTCGGTGCGGAACAGTTCGGGTGCCAGACTTATCCAGTGCAGCACGTCGAGACGATCCTTCCACCCCATCTGTATTGCGTCGCCGTCGCTCTGTCCGTGCGCATAGAGGTCGGGCAGCAGCACGTTAGCCCCAAGCTCACGATTGTAGATGCGTGCGATGGGCAACATACGTGTGGCGTTGTCACAATAGCCATGCACAAGCACGGCGGTGCGCCCATTCGCACGTGGCGAACGAACAAACAAAGCATGGGCACGCTTACCCGTTGTGGGCATCACAACGAACGTATCGCGCAGTGCGCCCACGGTTTGCAAGCTGTCGAGCCACGACTTCAGTTCGGGGAAACGCTTCTCTATCTGTGCCAAGTTGGAGTTGCGCTCGCGCTCAGCACTCACAAGGGCATAGTCGACAAGGTAGAACGAAGCTGCGGTGACGATGCCTAACAACAGTACAAGACTCGCACCGAGGCTTATCAATAGTTTTTTATGTTTCATACTGTTAAGAGTCTATAAATACTACTTCAGATACGGTTTCAGCACCTCCACCCACTTCTGATATCCCTTGCCGAGCAGATGCAGTCCGTCGTTGGTGTACTCCGGGTTCATCACGTCGGTAGAAGGCGTTACGAGCGACTTGTACACGTCGATGTATGTAACGCCGTGGCGTGCGGCAACAGCCTTTATCTTTGCGTTAAGCGCAGGAATATTCTTCTTACGGTCCATGTGACCAGAGAACTTGTTGAACTTCGGATTCACAGGGAACACACTCTGCACGTAAAGCTTCGTCGCAGGCGACTCGCGCTTCACGCGCTCCACAATCTTCTCCACGTTCTTCGCAATCTCGTCCACGCTCTTGCCGCGCGAAAGGTCGTTGGTACCGATGAGCAGGAATATCTTCGAGGGCTTACCCTTCGTGATGGTGCTCAGACGGTCGAGTACGCCTTGGGTTGTATCGCCACTGATACCGCGGTTCTTAGCGTGCGGATTGCCCAGCAGCTCTGCCCACTCGCCACCGTTGGTGATGCTATTGCCGAGGAAGATGATGTCGCTCTTGCTGGTAGGCAGCGCCTCAAACAGAGTGGCACGCTGATAATAGAATGTGGAGTGTTTCTGCTCCTGAGCCTGCATCGTGCACGCACAGAACAGACTCAACATAACGATTAGCTTCTTCATAGTTGTACTTTTATTGTTACGCTACGCTCAAGTTGGTGCAGCAATCAGATTGAAACGTTTATCTAACTCTAACGACAAAAGTACTAATAAAAATTGAAAGCGACTATGTTTTTTGCATCCTTTTGTGCAAAAAACACAGCTACGAGGAAGACTTATTCGACAAAAATACGTAACTTTGCAAGCGTTAAATCAAAGTGTAACTAATTTATGGACGACTATCACGCGGAAAACCCGAATTTGTAATGCAGGAGGACGCTCTCACAATGCGGTCTCCCAAGCATCGTTTAACCCAAGGAGACAGCTTTATGAGAACATACTGGAACACCAATTCTACCCTCAAACAAATCGAAGAGTGGCAGCCGAACTGCTGGATACAAGTTACATGTCCAACAGAAGAAGACCAGCAATTGCTGGAAGACGAGTTTAACATACCCGATTATTTCCTTTCCGACATCAGCGATACCGACGAACGTGCCCGCTACGAGTACGACGACGGCTGGATGCTCATCATCCTTCGTATCCCTTACGTCAAGGAGATACGCTCACGTACGCCGTACACCACCGTGCCGCTCGGCATCATTCACAAACGCGACGTGACAATCACCGTGTGCTACTACGAGACGAACATGATGATCGACTTCGTGTCCTACCACCAGAAGCGCGGCGAGGGATTTACCGACTATGTTGACATGACATTCCGCCTCTTCCTCTCTTCTGCCGTGTGGTATCTAAAACGCCTGAAGCAGATTAACACGCTCATCGAGAAAGCGAAGCACAACCTCGACCACAACGTGAACAACGAGTCGCTCATAGCACTCTCGCGTCTGCAGGACTCACTCACCTACTTCGTCACATCTATCCGTGGCAACGAGACATTGCTTGCCAAACTGAAGTTCAAGCTGCAGGTGGACGAACTGGATGCCGATCTCATCGAGGACGTAAACATCGAGATGTCGCAGGCTCGTGAGACGACGAACATCTACTCCGACATCCTCGAATCGACGATGGACACCTACTCATCCATCATCAACAACAACATGAACACCGTGATGCGTACACTCACCTCCGTGTCAATCATCATGATGTTGCCTACGCTCATCTCCTCATTCTTCGGAATGAACCTCATCAACGGCATGGAAGAATACCCGTTCGGCTTCATCGTGGCGATACTTATCTCGGTGATAATATCAGCCCTTTCGTGGATTATACTGCGACATAAGCGACTGCTTTAAAGCAAAATGCAAAAATAAATTGCGTTTTTTGTCGCTATTCAAAATATTTTATTTAAGTTTGTAGCCTATAATAAATAATGTGAGGATGTGGCTTCGCGCCACATTCGTGTGAATTACCCTTATCATAAACTTAAAACAGTTAAATGATGGACTCTCAAGAAAACGCCCTGTTGCAAGGTGCACAAGAAGAGCAGAACGTGGAGCAGACTGCCGTAGAGCAGACCGCTGCAGCCGACGTTCAGCAAGTAGAGAACACAAAAGTCTACAAAACTAAACAAGAAGTCGTTGACCGCCTGAAGGAAATCGTCGCAAGCGACGAAGCTCCAGTTAAGGAGGAAATCGACCTTTTAAAGACAGTATTCTACAAACTCCACATCGCAGAGCGTGAAGCACGCCTGAAGGAATACATCAACGGCGGTGGAAGCCCAGAAGCTTATCAGGTTTTGCCCGACGAAACCGAGGAAACTTTCAAGGCGCAAATGGCTGTAATCCGCGAGAAACGTGCGCAGATTATGCAGCAGCAGGAGGCTGAAAAGCAAGCCAACCTGGAGAAGAAACTCGAAATCATTGAGAAAATCAAAGCCATGGCTACATCGCCCGACGAGGCAGGCAAGTCGTTCGGTGAGTTCAAGGAGCTGCAGCAGCAGTGGAAGGACATCAAGAACGTGCCGGCTGACAAGGCTAACGAGCTTTGGCGCAACTACCAGTTATATGTAGAGCAGTTCTACGACCTGCTCAAGCTCAACTCTGAGGCTCGCGAGTACGACTTCAAGAAGAACCTCGAGCTGAAGACTAAGCTCTGCGAGGCAGCTGAAAAGCTCGCCGACGAGGAAGACGTAATCAGCGCTTTCCACCAGCTTCAGGAGCTCCACCAGCAGTACCGCGAGATCGGACCGGTGGCTAAGGAGCTGCGCGAGGAGGTATGGGCACGCTTCAAGGCTGCATCTACCGTAATCAATAAGCGCCACCAGCAGCACTTCGAGGATCTCCGCGCTAAGGAGGAGGAGAACCTCGCACGCAAGACCGCCCTCTGCGAGAAAGTGGAGGAGCTCTGCAAGACTGACAACAAGGGCGCTGCCGACTGGGAGAAGCACTCTAAGGAGATTATCGACATACAGAACGAGTGGAAGACCATTGGCTTCGCTCCGCAGAAGATGAACGTGAAGATATTCGAACGCTTCCGCGCTGCTTGCGACGACTTCTTCGGACGCAAGGCAGAATACTTCAAGACGCTCAAGGCTACCTTCTCAGAGAACATCGAGAAAAAGAAGGCACTCGTGGAGAAGGCGCAGGCACTCGCCGACAGCACCGACTGGAAGGCTACAAGCGACAAGCTCATCGCGCTGCAGAAGGAATGGAAGACCGTAGGCATGGTTCCGAAGAAGCTCGGCGACCAGCTCTGGCAGGACTTCCTCGGCGCATGCAACAAGTTCTTCGAGGCTCGCAACGCAGCCGGCGCCGGTCAGCGCAACGAGGAGCACGCCAACCTCGAGAAGAAGCAGGGCATCATTGAGCAGCTGAAAGCACTCGCTGAGAACGCTGCCGAAGCTACACGCGAGAAGGTGCAGGCACTCACCGAGGAGTACAACAAGGTGGGACACGTGCCGTACAAGGAGAAGGATAAGCTCTACGAGGCTTATCACGAAGTACTCGACCGCATCTACAAGGAGCTGAACATCTCTACAAAGCGCCGCCGTCTGAACGACTTCAAGGCTAACATCAAGAACGTGGCAAAGCGTGGCGAAGAGGCTCTCGACAACGAGCGTGGACGTCTGGTTCGCCGCTTCGACCAGCTCAAGCAGGAGATACAGACCTACGAGAACAACCTCGGTTTCCTCAACGCAAGCTCTAAGAAGGGCAACAGCCTCATCGACGAGATGAACCGCAAGGTGCAGCACCTGCGCGACGACCTCGAACTGGTTCGCCAGAAGATAAAGGCTATCGACGCAGAAAACAAATAAACGCAAGTTAACAATGCCCAAAGAGGCTTAGTAAGGCTTAGAAAGGCTTAGTTTGGCTTAAAATAAAACGCCTAAAGAGGCTTAAGAAGGCTTAGTTCGGCTTAAAATAAAACGCCTAAAGAGGCTTAAAAGGCTTAGTTCGGCTTAAAAGAAGACTTAAGAAGACTTAAAACAAAAAGATGGAGTCAACAATCGTTGGCTCCATCTTTTTGTTTTATCAGCGTCAGCGGAAAACACCGCCCATCATTTCTTCATATCCTTATCCACCATCGCCGCGACGCACGAATCCGACCACACATTCTCGGCGGTCTCAATCATATCGAGCACCGTGAAGACGGGCAGTATAACACCCATTATCGCAACCGGCGCACCCACGCCCGACATCAGCGAGAGCGTGAGGAAGAAGCAGCCCATCGGCACTCCAGCGTTGCCTATGGCAGCCACCACGGAGATAAACAGCCAAAGCAGCATCACGGGCAGCGACAGCTCCACGCCACCGTTCTGCATCACGAAGAGCGATGTCACGAAGATGAACGCAGCGCAACCGTTCATGTTGATGGTTGTGCAGATGGGCAGCACGAAGCGCGCCACCTTGCTGTCCACGCCGAGTCGCTCCTCCGAGGTCTGTATCGTCACGGGCAGCGTGGCAGCCGAACTTTTCGTGAACAGAGCCATGAGCACAGCCGGCATCATGCGGCGCATAACGTGCACGGGGTTGAGTCCGCGAGCCACGAGGAACAGTGGCAGCACCACGAAGAACTGCAACATATTACCACCCAATATCACGGCTACATACTTGCCTATCGATGCTACGACCGTGCCTGCCGACACCTCTGCCGACAGCTGCGCAGCGAACGCCACGATGCCAACAGGCAGCACAGCGATAAGCCAGCGGATGAGCCTTGACACTACCTCCTGCAGCGCACTCAGTCCGCGCATAAGCAGCACCTTATTATCCCCCTCGGGCATCTTCGCCAACGCCAAGCCCACAGCCACGGCGATGAGCAGCACCGACAGCACATTGCCCTCAATAAACGGGCGCAGGAAGTTGTCGGGCACGATGCCAATCATATAGTCGAAGTACGACCCATTGGTCACCTCCTGCGGTACGCCGTCACCCAAACGGCTACTCTTCACCATCTCCATCGGCAAGTTGTCGGGCGAGATGATGATATAGAGCACCATGCCCACAGCAGCTGCAGCGATGGTGGTGAGCAGCGTGTAGCTGATGGTATGGCGGAAGATGCGACGTGTTTCGCGCTGCATACCGAACGTTGCGAGTGTTGTTGTCACGGCGAGTGCGATGGTGGGCACGGCTATAAACTGGAAGAGACGTGTGAAGATGGTAGCCACGAAGTTAGCCATCGTGTTCACCCACTCCACGCCGAGCAATCCGAGGCACGAGCCCACGACCAATGCGCCAAGCCACAGCCAGAAGTTCTGCCTTCCGCCACAACAGGTGTGTTTTGTTTCTGATTTGTTGTTCATTCTAATCTCTAAAAGAAAGGGTTATTAAACGGTTTTCTTATTTCAGCGTTTCGACTTGAAGAACTCGGTCATTAGCGTTCGACATTCCTCTTCCAACACACCGCTTACCACCTCGCACTTCGGGTGCAGAGCCTTCGGTGCAAAGGCTCGAAAGCCACGTTTCTCGTCGCCAGCACCATACACCACGCGACGCACCTGCGCCCAGCCCAAGGCACCGGCGCACATGATGCAAGGCTCTACGGTGACGTAGAGCGTGCAGTCGGTGAGATACTTTCCACCGAGCTGATTGGCAGCCGACGTTATCGCCTGCATCTCGGCGTGTGCCGTCACGTCGCCAAGTGTCTCCGTGAGGTTATGCGCACGTGCAATGATGCGGTCGCCAGCCACGACAACCGCGCCCACGGGTATCTCGCCCTCGTCGCGTGCCGCCTCTGCCTCCACCAAAGCACGACGCATAAACTGCTCGTCCTTCTTCTGCTGTTCTGTATTCTCCATATCGTTTTATATCTTCAAGTGGATACTTAATAAGTACATCGTAGATACTTAATATACACATCGTAGATACTAAGTCACTAAAAAAGTGAATACAAAGATAATGCAAAAGAAAGACAACACAAAATAAGCGTACTTATTTTTTTATAATATAAGTACCACTACCGCATACCAACCTACTTACTTTCAACAATTTTAGCGATTCTAACGCTCACTTCATACAACAGGTATAAAGGAATCGTTACCAACACAAGTGTCATCAAATCAGGAGGTGTCATAATTGCAGCAACAATCATAATAACGATTACAGAGAGCGTACCAGCAACTGCTATAATACGAAATAACATTCGACGAAGTACTTCTAAATGTCCGCCGAATGTCATTCAGTTAGGAGTATTTTCCTTTGTCATTTAAACATATAAGTTACAATAATGAATGCCAAATACAACAACCATTAATCCTATTAGCAGCAGTTTTATTAATAAAATATATGAAATCTTGTCACTTATATAATTCCAAGCAGAGGCTGCTTTTTTAGGTTCTAATTTCCCAAATCGAACATACTTGTGTAAAACTCGTGCGATGTGTTGCATTATAAAGCGATACACCATTTCGATAGACAAGTATAGAATACAAAGGAAAATAACGATATAAAATTGCTTCTTTTCTAAATTCGTTTCTGTTGTAAACATTGCTGCCCATGAAGACCCAAACAAGGCATAGACGATTCTTTCTGCATGTTTATTGAATAGCCTTGAATTTTCTGCGATATACGAAGCTAAGTTATTTTGTAAACTTTCCATTTTCATTTTGGGGAATAACGACGGTAACCGCTTTATTCTTGTCTATTGTATATTTATCCTTTTGGTCTAATAATGGTGAACTTTTGGGATTATGTATTTTTAACATTCTGTCAATAATATTTTTCTTTTTATCTTCTGGAGTTTTAACCGTAACTCTTATCTCTAATGGTTCACTATTGGGTACTGTTCCTGGATAAATCTGAGGAGGTGGATTATTAAAAAAATCACAAAATATACAGTTTCCCTTATTATTATCTATAAAATCTTCTAACTTTCCTATGCCTTCCATCGCTTTATCATAGTCTTTATACAATAAAGCAGTTTTTATTTCGTCCTTTAAGGTTCGGAGTTTATTTAAATCATTCTTCTTCATAAAATCATCTTGCCAACTTATAGTTCATCCATTCATCCTTTACGGAATCAGAGAAAATTATTGCGGGAGTTTGTGGTTTCCGATTTATCACGATAGACTGGCGTCTTACATTTGTAGTGATATACTCAGATAATTCTCCTAAAGAGCATTTTCCTTTTGTCTCATTCAGTTTTTTCAAAAGGAAATAGGTAAATAAACCATGGGCTTTCTCATTATACGGATAAGCGGTTTCTTCCCCTGATGATGCTGTGAGAACAATAAGTTTGCCCATAGGTTTTTGTTCTTTGGCTTTAATTGCAACACCACGAGCCGAAGCCAACATACCATTACCTCTCTGTGCTCCACTAAAGCAAGCATCCATAAATACGATTACAGACTTAGCATTAAGTTCGCCCAATTCTTTGTAAAGCCTTGCCAGAGGGAAGCACACCTCTGTTGATTTGCCGTCAGCGTCGGTAGGAAGCAGATATGCTGTTTGGTCTTTCTCGTTAGGTATACCATGTCCAGCATAATAGAAGATGACATTCATGTCGCCGTTATAAGCATTGGCAATCTCTTTAATGTCATTGAGAGCCGAGAGCATAGAACCAAATGTAGCATCCTTATATTTACGAATGTTTTGCATGGGTATGCCAAGTGTCTTTTGGCAATATTGCGCAAATATGTTCATGTCGTTATTGGCAAACGCAACCTTAGGCACAAGGTTGTAGTTCTCGTTGCCTATAGCAATGACAAATGTGTTCGACTGTAATGATGCTGTTTGTGGAATGTTCTTGTCGATAGTATTGTCTACAGCTTTCTTGGGAGACGCATTCTGGGCAACCGAAGTTTTTCCGTCAAAATCAACATTCAGAGTCGGCACGTCATAGCTTAAATAATCCAAATTGTCATTCGCAGCCCTCTCTGTGCTCTTCCATGACTTTTTGCCTAAACTGAATATGCAAGATGTCACAGCGATACTGTCACCTACAATACCATAGGTCGGTTGCATCGCTACTTTGCTCCAGTTAGTTTTGAACTGCAACGCTTCTTCTAACGGAATTTTTGCGTAAATGGTGTTTGCCCCCTCTATACTAACCGGATAAGCTCCATAGTCGGCATCGTACGTACCTAATGTTCCGGTTGTTGTTTTAGGTTTGTGTAAGGCTA
>ERZ1673740.521-NODE-521-length-43540-cov-14.668368_pt1 | contig 43540 bp, 42 predicted proteins | sample MGYA00580221_ERZ1673740 | MGnify/ENA primary metagenome ERZ1673740 (study PRJEB41218, sample SAMN15661786) | gut metagenome | host: Homo sapiens | place: Canada: London | collected 2015-08-20/2019-03-30 | study: EMG produced TPA metagenomics assembly of...
AGGAGATGACCCAACTGACCAAGCAGAAGGAGCAACTGGATGCCCTGCTGGTGGGTATCAATCCCTTCAACGGCAAGAGCCGAGCGGCGGAGATCAGCAAGGTGCTGGACAGCTATATCCCCAATGTGGCACGGATGAGGGACCAGCTGCGAAAGTACAACGTAGCCTTCACCAAGACCGCCGCCGAAAATGAAAAGCTGAAAGAGAAGAACAGGACGCTCTCTGCCTCGCTGGACAAAGCGAAGGAAGGGAGCGTCTTGAAGCGTCTGGAGGATGCCAAGCTGCGGCAGGACTACGAAGCCGCCCTGAAAACGCTGGACAGCATCCCGCCGGAGGTCATTCGATTCTATGAGAACCGCACGCAGGAGCCTGCGATGCGCCATGATAAGTAAGGAGCAATGCCTATGTGTAATAAAATGTGCGAGAATGTGAAATCTTTTGATTATACGAAAAAGTCCTTGCAGTCGGACTCGAATCCGGCTACAATGGAGGTGGTCACTCGAACCAATGCCGTCAAGTCTCCGACTGACAGCCCGGCAACCACGAAGCTGGTGTACACGGTGGAAGAGATTGCACGAATGCTGGCCATCAGCCTGCGCTCTGCTTACAACCTGTGCAACAGCACCACCGAATTCCGTGTCCTGCGGGTAGGCGGAAGCATCCGTGTCCCGAAGGACAGTTTCGATGCGTGGCTCTACCGGGCAGCTTGATAAGGAGGCAAATCTATGGCATATATCACGAAACGCGGCAGCTCTTACAGTGTCCGCTACACCTATCAGGATGAGCACGGCAAGAGCTGCGACAAATGGGAGAGCTTTCCCACCAAAGAGGAGGCGGTGAAACGCCAGAAGCAGATCGAGCATGAGCTGGCGACCGGTAATTTCCTGATCCCGTCCACCGTGACGGTGGCAGAGTTCCTGATGGACTGGCTGCCCAAGCAGTGCAGCAAGCACAAGTGGGCACCCAAGACCTACCAGTCCAATCTGGCCCTCATCCAGAACCTCATCATCCCCTATATCGGGGAGATGCAGATGCAGAAGCTGCGGCCCTACCACATCGAAGCCCTGTACGACACCCTGAGCAAGACCCCTTGCGGACAGTATGTGGGCGGCAAGCGGCGAGACCTCTCGCCCAAGCAGCAGAAGCGCACCCTCTCCGGCACTACCCTCCATGAGGTCCACCAGCTTCTGCACAATTCCTTTCTGCTGGCGGTGGAGTGGGGCATCCTCATCAAAAGCCCCGTCCCGGTGGAAGCGCCCAAAAAGACCACCCAAGAGCGCAGTATCTGGGAGGTGGAGGAGATGCGGGCAGCACTGGACAGCATGGAGGACCCCATCCTCCATCTGGCGGTGCACCTGACGCTGGTGGGTGCGTTGCGGGAAGGGGAGGTGGCAGGTCTGACCCCGGAGGACATCGACTTTGATGCTGCCAACAGCATGGGCACCTTCACCGTCAACCGTTCCATGCAGCGGGTGCAGAAGGACACGCTGGCACAGGTGGACAAGGGCTGCATCCTCCGCATCTTCCCGGACAAGCTGGAGGGCAGCAAGACCTCCCTCATCCTGAAAGACACCAAGACCGAAGCCTCCTGCCGCACCATCTTTATGACCGCCGCCCTGCGGGAGGAGCTGAAGCAGTGGCTGGAACGGCTGAAAAGGGAAGAAGCCCTCGACCCGGAGCGGTACCGCAACAGCGGGATGCTGCTGCGGCTGCCCAACGGTCTGGCGGTGGAGCCGGTGCTCATCCGCAAGAAGTTCCTCAAATGGCAGGATGCACACCCGGAGTTCCCGCGCATCGTGTTCCACGGTCTGCGGCATTCCAGTGCCACCTACCAGTTGATGATCTCCGGCGGCGACATCAAGGCGGTGCAGGGGACCACAGGACACGCCAGTGCGGATATGCTGGTGAACACCTACGCTCATATCCAGCAGTCCTCCCGTGTGGAGTTGGGCAAGAAGTTTGAAAGCGGCTTCTATGCCAAGCCCGACACCTCCAGCCCGCAGGCTGTACCCGCCGCAGGCGAACCTACCATCTCCATGACGGCTCTTTTGGAATTGCTCAAGGATGCCGACCCGGAAATGAAGGCAAAGCTCCGCTTAGCACTGCTCACCTGATGCAAAAAAGGGCACTGATTGCAATGCAATACAGCGCCCTACATAATCGGACATGGATAACACCGACCGTGCAAAAACCGTGCAGAAACCGTGCACTCATGGCTTACAAAACAAAAAAGCCATGAAATCTTTCGATTTCACGGCATTTTCTGGTGCGATGGAAGGGACTCGAACCCCCGGCCTACTGATTCGTAGAGGGCCTTTATACGGTTTTTCACGTTTCTGGTCGTTTCCATTTATATAGGTTCATCGTCGTTTTTGTTTTTCTTCGTGCACATTCGTTTCTCTTTGTTTCCGTAAAACAAGGCACTTTTAAGGCACTTTCCAGAGGGCATATAATCCTATAAAACGGACACTATGAAGAAGGCAAAAAAGTTGATGGCTCACGAGGGCGGCAGAAACGCCCCTGTGAGCCATCTTTTGTTATGCGTGGGTCTTTTCCTTGATACGGCTGAAAACGTCCGTCAGTGCGTCCGCTGCCGCCGCATCGCTGGAGCGGATGAACCCGGCGTAAATATCCGTGGTGGTGCTGGTCTTTGCGTGGCCCAAACGGCCCGAAACCGTTGTGACAGGCACGTGGGCCGCTATCAGCAAGCTGGCGTTGGTGTGGCGCAGGCTGTGGAAGTGAACCGCCGGGAGATCATGGGCGGCCAGAAAGCCCGGAAACCAGCTTGTAACCGCATTGGGGTCGAGCGGCTGACCGTTCCAGCGAGTGAACAGCAGGTCGTTGTCCACTGTCTTGCCGTTCTCGATCTCCACCCGGCGCATCCACTCAGAGCCGACCTTGAACCGTTCGGCCTTCTGGTGCTGGCGGTACTCCCGCAGCAGCTGCACACACTCCGGGCCTATCTTGATGCACCGCCGGGAGCGTTTTGTCTTGGGTGCTGTGAACACCGTGCCGCGCCCGGCGATGTTCTGCACCGTCCTGTTGATGGAGATCACACCCGCGTCAAGGTCAATGTCTGACCAGCGCAGAGCGCATATCTCGCCCCGGCGGGCACCTGTGAGCAAGGCCAGCTGTGTGATAACGCTGTACTGCGCTGGCGCGTCCTGCAGGGCTTCCAGCAGCTTTGCAACGTCCTCTTCCTGCAATGCTTCCACTTCGATTTCTGCCGCTTTGGGGGCTTCTGTGCGCCGACAGGGATTTTCATCAATCAGCTGCCATTTAACCGCCTTTTCAAACACACTGGACAAGAAGCGGTGGTAGTGCAGCTGCGTGTTGCCGCCCAGCTTACCACCCGCCCTGACCTTCTCGGTAAAGGCTTTGGACAGGGGCAGCCCGGCGGCATCGGCCACCTTCTCGGCGGTCTTGCGGCTAACAGGCTTGCCGTTGCACAGCCCCCGCATGGTTTCCTCGCCCACCCCGGCGGTTTCCCGGATCCTTGCCCGCTGGCCTTTCGGCAGCAGCTTCAGCAGCGCAGCCGTTGCCGTATAGGTGGAATCTTGCCGCACTCCGCCCTCTGACAAGTTCGCATAGAACGCCATGAGGTGCGCCGGGCGTATCTGGTTGACCTTCATGTGACCCAAAGCCGCCGACACACGCGGCACCAGCTTCCTGTACTCGGTGGCCGTCTTGGGCTTCAGCTGGCGGTCTGCGTACTCGGTGAACCACTTTTCTATCAGGTCATCCAGCTTCATGGACGCTTCCAGAGAAATGCCGCTGTGCACTTCCTGTTCAAAGGCATCCGCTTGACGCTGCAGTTCCTTTTCCAGCTTCTTCCCGGTCAAGCCAAGCGGGGGAGTGAAGGTGCGGTTTACCAGCACCTGACGGCCCTGCCGATCATAGCCGTTGGAGACCCGGATGCAGTAGGAGCAGGTGCCGTCCTTTTTTGTGCGCTTTATGATTTTCGCCATCTGTCACCCCTCCTTTGTGGGCATGGTCTTTTGTGCATTTTGTCCCCGGCGGTGCGTTCATCTGGCCGCGATCAGGCCCGCATCAAGGGCATTCTGCGCAATGTACCTTACTATTCATTTACGCTTTCCACAGAGTGCGATGATTCTTGTCCATTCAGTGAATGCTCCACTATTTCAAAATCATCTTCCGATAGATTTTTATCCGCATAGTCAGCTACCATTTTGGCCAACATAGCAGCTTTTTCCTCTGAAATGCTGCAGTTTTGTGCATCACGTTTATATTTCTGCAGCTGAGTCAGTTCATCTACACGCTCTAATGCAACGCGCTGTCCCTCCGGGCTAAGTTGGAGCATTAAAAGTTCCATGTTTTGCAAGTTTTCATTTTGCTCGTCAGGCTTATCCATTCCCTTGCCTGCTTCAATACCCGCATTTCCATTTTCAGCAACCGCCAACAAAAAGGCCAACTCGGCCCACTCCATATTTAAAGCGTCAGCAAAACGCATAATCGTTCCCAGCTTCGGGTTTTCCTCGCCTCTCTCGTATCTGCCAACTAGAGAACCTGAAATCCCCATTCTGCTACCAAGTTCAGCCATCGACAACTTTTGTTTTTTTCGTTCTTGCCTTATCGCTTCTCCAATTACTTTGCTGTACGACACAAAACCACCTCCAGCTGCATTATATCATTAATGATTCCAAATCGCAATGAAAAAGTTCAAAAAAGGTCTTGACTGAACCTCTCGCAGACCGTATAATTTATTTAGAACGAAAAAGTTCCAAACTTATCACGGAGGTTCAATTATGATTCTTGATCGCGTTTCTGTCATTGCCGCTATGGCAAAGAAAAATATCACCATCGCAGAGTTGAGCAGTCTCAGCACTGTTTCTATCTCCACCATTGGAGCCGCTCGCTGTGGCCGCGGTATTACCAAAAACAGTGCCAAACGGATTGCATCTGCGTTGGATATCCCCTTAGAAGAATTGACCGTAAAAGCCAGTGAGTAAATCTCATTGATTTAGTGAGCCAATTTCATCATTATTTTTTGATGTGCGAAATCAGCACAAAAATCCATTTTTGAGGTGGGCATCCCTCTGTAAAGCCTTGTAAAAAGACGTAAAGGAATTGCAAAATGGGATACTGCGTATCACGCAATATCACTAGATGGATTTTGGCGCAAAGGACCCGCTTCCAACAAAGCTGCATAGCATCAACTTCCAATCGAATTTTGGCGGTATTGCATTATTTTTCGATTTGTGCTTTACTGCTGACACGGCATCAAAAATCAACTTTCAAACAACACCGAGGAGGTGCAATCGAATGGGAAATTTAATCCGATACCCGGTCATGAAAACCGTGAAGGACGCCGCCGCAATCTACGGTCTACCGCCGACCTATATTCGGACCCTCTGCCGAACAGGCAAGATCAGGTATGTTGTGGCCGGTCACCGCTGGCTCGTGAATATGAACAGCTTGGCCCAGTATTTTGAGCGAGGCGACCCCATCCCGGCGGAACAGGGTGAAGCTGTGGGTGGCATCCGCCGGGTGGCGAGGTAAGCGAATGGCTGTAAAACGAATGTTCTCAAGTTCAGTGACTGAAACAGACAGCTTTCTGGAATTGCCACTGAAATCGCAGGCCCTGTACTTTCACCTTGGTATGCAGGGTGATGATGATGGGTTTGTAGCAAACCCCCGCGCCATTATCCGTTCTATTGGCTGCACCGCTCGTGATTTGAAGCCCTTGGAAACCGCCGGATATGTCATTTCTTTCCCTTCAAAAGTGCTCGTTATCACCGATTGGAAAGCCAACAACAATTTACGCAATGACAGATACAAACCAACTGCGTTTCAAAATGAACTCGCGCAGTTAACAGAAAGTGCGAACAAACGTTATATTTTAGCAAGCCTTGGTATACCAACTGGCAACCAAATGGATACCATTGGTATACCAACTGGCAACCAAATGGATACCATTGGTATACCATCTGACAACCAAGTGACAACCCAGCATAGCATAGCAGAGCATAGCTCAGGAAGAAGTTGTAAGAAAGCCGCCACAACAGCAGCCCGGACAGATTCAGGCCTTGCTCAGATCGTACAGCATTTTCAGGCCGAGATAGGCGAGTTTCCCCGCTCTGCGCTGGACAAGCTACAACGCTACCGGGAAGCGTTTTCAACTGAGCTGATTTGCAAGGCCATTGATGAAGCCGCAGAAAACGGCGTGAGAAAGTGGCGCTATGTTGACGGCATTCTGAAAGGCTGGCAGGCTGATGGGGTTCGCACATTGGGCGATGTAGAAGCCCGCCGGGAGGCCCGGCGGAAGCCCGAACCGCCGCAGGAAAAGAAAATGGAGGTACTAACATGAACACACAGAAAGTGTTGCTTGGTGCGCTGCTGGCACAGCCAGACCTTGCACCGTATTCCTTGCCGGATCTGGATGTGGAGCACTTTGCACCAGATGTGCAACCTGTCTTTGCTGCCGTATCAGGATTTTGGAATTCAACTGGCACGTTGGATGCTGTGCAGATCTGCGAACGGTATCCAGACCTAAAAACTGCAGTCATGGGGTGTTTCGACGAATGGTCGGCCGAATGCGTCCGTGCAACCCGCCCCAATGTGGAGAAGTGGACACAACTCGTCTTGGAACAGGCCGCCTTGACAAAATTCCAGAGTTTGGCTTTTCAGGCAGGCAGCAGCCTGACCACCTTTGCAGACCTGCCTGACTTGTACAGCAAAATGGGCGAAGCCTTGACCCTTGACCGGGAGGAGCAGGATTTTAAGCCTATCGGGGAACTGGTAGACAACTATGTCCGCAAGTTGAATGAAAAGCCGAAGTACATCCCCAGCGGTATCCCGGTGTTGGACAAGCACCTGCATCTTGCCCCGGGTAACCTGTTTATCATCGGCGGCAGACCATCAGCCGGTAAAACCGCCCTGTCCCTGCAGATGGCTTGCGAGCAGGCCCGGCGGGGCTTACGCGTGTGTTATTTCAGCCTTGAAACCGACCCGGATACCCTGACCGCCCGCATCATTTCAAACCGTCTGGCGGTTCCGCTGGCAGATGTAAAGAGCAAGACCGTTCCACAGTCTGACCTTGATAGTCTTGCAGATCTGCACAAGCTGCCGCTGTTCATCCGCTCTGCATCCGGCAAGGGCACGGGATGGATCAAGGCACAGGCCCAGCGAATGAAGGCACAGGTTATTTTCATCGATTATTTGCAGCTGCTAACCGCCAGCAAGGCAAAAGACCGATACCAGCAAATCACCAGCATTTCCATCGCCCTACACGAACTGGCACAGACCACAGGAATCCTTGTGGTAGCTCTGGCCCAGCTGAACCGCAACGCTGCACACGCATCCCCCAGCACCGCCGATCTGAAGGAATCCGGCCAGCTGGAACAGGATGCAGACGCTATTTTGCTCCTGTCTGCTGACAAGGAAGAGTATCAAGCCATTCTGGCCAAGAATAAGGAAGGAAAAATTGGCGAAATTCCCTTGACCTTCGACAAGACCCGCCAGCGTTTTCTCGCTGTCACAAGCGAGTTAGAAAGAAGGTGAAGCCATGAAACGCAATCCAAACCGCCCGCGCCGCCGGGAACCGTACCACTATGACGCAAGCGGTGCACAGTATATCGCCTGTATCGAAACCGCCTTGCAGCACGGCCAGAGCATCCCGGTGCACGTTTTGCAGCTGGTCTACCATATGCTGCTGCCGTATATGCACAACTAAACCGCTTACCACACTCAACAACAGGAGGCGCCAATGAACACCAACATCCATGTCAACGTGAACGAGATCCCGCCAGAGGTAGCAGAGCGAATCGGCTGCGTGTTCCTCGGATTCCACAAGCGGTTCCAGCAAAGCCCGGAACTCATGGCCGAGTTAGAGGCATACCGAGCCGCACGCCATCCGAATCATAAAGGCAACGAGAGCGGCCAGCAAACGAAGGGCAGACCATAGGGCAAAACAAAAGGCCGCCATGCAAGCAGCGAACTCGCAAGGCAGCCAGGCGGGAGCGATTGACAGACCACATCCCGCAGCCATTCTATCACACCCGGCAGCCCATCTCAAGCCCGGCGGCCCACTAATGCAAGGAGGACAGCTACATGAAAATCATCATCGCCATCAACGGCCACGGCCTCCGCTGGCACGTCTGCAACGCAATCGCCAAAGGTATCGTTGCTGAACTCTCTGCCAAAGATGGGAAGTATTACAGCCTCGAAGGTGCACGAGTAATGGTTGAAGGGGTTCCGACCCGGCGGCTATTCGTCCTCTTTGCAAAGTTTGTGCTCCTCCGCCCCATCCGGCGCACACCCTAAGCCCCCTCAAGGTACTGGGAACGGGTACCCTAGTCCTTAGCGGGCTCGTCGACCCCTGTTGTGAGCTAGTCTTATAGGGAAAATTTGACCGTTTCGTTACGCATCCTGCACCCGGATCTGCATCCTCTTTGCACACGCTGATGAAACAAACAAAGGATATTTCAGGAGGTAAGACTATGGGCAATGATATTCACATTCATCTTGACGAAATCCCCCCGGAAGTCGCTGACACTCTAGCTCGCGGCTGTCTACGGCTCTATTATCAGATCATCGCCATGCCAAACGGACGAGAACTGCTGGATGATGCATGGGAAAAATATCAGCAGCGGAAGAACGCTGAAGCCGCATCCTCATCCGCTGACAGCAGTTCCGAATAACCTACACCCCGCCGGGCGAGGCGTAACACACTAGACTTTGTTCCAAAGTCCGTGTGCCCTTGCAGGGGGCCTAGCATTTGCAAGCAGTGCTTTTGTACGCACAAAGCCTTGCAAGCAATGTCTTTGTCTATACAAAGCCCTCTTGCTTTGCAAGAACTTGTTGGGCAACATCCCAAACCCTTTGACCGTGCAGCCCCCGCCGGGCGCAGCACTTCAGCTACACGATTCTGTTGACCTCAACAAAATCGCTGCATGACAAAGCCCCCAGACCGCGACAGCGCGTGTCTGAGGGCTTTGCTTCTTTCTGTGGGTGTTTTCCTTGCCGTGGCTCTACCCGCGCTTTGACAGCCCCGGCGGGCGGTTCCTGCATGGTGCAAAAACAAAAGGCCGCTGCATCTCTGCAACGACCTATTGCCAGGCGGGGTGACGCTTCCCGCATCTCCAAACAAAGGGTGACGGCTGCCTGTTCCGTCCTCTGGCGGATTAAGTATCTGCTTCTTCCGGTTCACTTGGAAGATTCAACAACGCCTTCCAGTTTACCGGGAAGCCCATTCGGGACGGCTCCGCCGCCGGGTACTTCTTGAACAGCTTTTCCATTGCGCGGATGAGGTTAAATTTTTCGGCATCCGGCAGCAGCTCAAAGATTGCATAGAAGTACGCAAACGGAGAGCTGTTATCCACATGTGCACGGCGCATAACCAACGGCAGCTTGACCGCCGGGCTGAGTCTGGTGCGGTTATAGAAACGACCACCATGAGCGGCGATATTCCGAGCCACAACAGCACACTGCAGATAGTTTTCAATATAAATCGACTTGCGGCCGTAATACTCCTGTGCAATGCCCTCGCGGTCTACTTCCAGCATGTTCTTATAAAACAGCGAGAGTGTGCCGAATGTCATTTCCTCAACAGCTACCCAAAGCGGATACACGCCCCGCTTATCTCTTTTGTGATGGACAATGAACGGCTCATCTGAGCGAGAAATTTCACGGTTCAGAGTGCTCAGAAATACGGCGTGATACTGTTCGCTTTCAAAGTTCTGGTTATTCAGGTAGCCAATGGGGCCATGCTGCCGAGCATGATAGTAGGCGATGTACGCTCTGGCCACAGTTTCAACGACTGCACCATACTTGAAAATGATGCTCCTGAACTCTTGGTCAAAGTCGTAAAGAGCCACCATATCCTGAAGCGTGACCTCTGGAAAGAATCGGTCATTCTCTCGCAGCGTCAGCGAGTACGCACTGAACCGATAATAGTTCATCCGCTTCAAGACATCGCGGGCATAGACATCATCTGTGATGATAAGCCCTCTTTCACGAAGCAGCGCGATTTGTTCATCATAGCTCTTGAACGGTTTTGTTTGGTCTGTTGTTGGCATGGTTTCACTTCCAATGTCTTATAAACAAAAAAATACCCGACCTAATGCGCATCGTTGAGAGGCCGGTCGGGTTTCATTGATGGCATTATACCCGATGGGCGGGCCTTTGTCAAGCCCCAAAATAAAGTGCAGAACGATTCAACGACAAAAAATCGTCATTTCCCGGTAGCTTCATCAGGTTCGCTGAGAATCTTTTTGAAAAGTTCTTCTGTTGAGCCTGTGAAATGCTCACCGCCGCCGTTGTCCAGTTCCTTGATGGCTGCTATTGTTTCAGCGTTCGGAATCTCATCGGCCACATACTCCAGCAGATCACCCGGCTGGCAGTCGAGCAAGCGGCAAACCGTGTTCAGCGCAGCCCATGAAATCAATTCACCCTTTCGCAGTTGCTGAACATAGGACTGCCCCAGCAGCTTTTCTGCTCGGATTCTGGTTGATGGATACCCAGCCGCTTTCAGCAATGCCAAAACATCAGCCTTATACTGTATCGCCATGTGCTTTCACTCCTTTCTATCCCTTTCTATTATATCCAGAAGCTGCACTAGAATCAAGTTCAAATATACACAGTAACAGCACTTGATATTCGTGCATTTCGTCAATAGAATGCACGAGATATTAGTGCTATAATATAGACACAGCAAGGGAAGCACGACCGGAAGGCAAGGGGCGAAGGATGTGCCGGGAGCGCAAGAGCAGAACGCCAGCTAAGACAGTAACCCACTTCCTGATAAGCTGTATAAAAGAAAATGGCCCGGCGACCGCTACCAACGAACCACCGAGCCAAACCCACAACAGGGTCAAGCCCATTATACAGGAGCTGACCCGCAAAGTAAAGCGAGGACAGTATGAAGAAGTACAATCTCTCCGAGATTATGCACAAGGCGTGGAAGCTGTACCGCAAGGGTGTGAGCAGCTTTGCCGAAGCACTGCACCGGGCATGGAACAGCGCAAAGGCTGCTCCGGTCAACGCCCAGCGCATCGAGGAAGCCCAGCAGGCCGCCGGTGTGGCCGAGCCTGTGAACACATGGGCAGGCTGGAAAGCCGCCGGGTACATGGTAGAGCATGGCGCAAAAGCTCTGTTTCAGGCGGTGCTGATCCACAGCAGTAAGGGAGACGGCCAGACCTACCGGGCATCGTTCTTCGGTGCATCGCAGGTACAGCCACTGGAAGTCCAGTAACACGAACAGAGACCCCCGGCGGGAAGATGGAAGCCCACCGGGCATGATGGGAGGATATGACCATGAAGTTGGAGAAGAAAATCAGCTTACACGCCTTTGAGGTGGAGTACATCGACCAGCGGGAAGCAAAGCCCCGCTCCCTGCACCGGGAAAGCATCGTGCTGGATGGTAGCCGGATGAACACGCTCGACCACCTGAACCAGACCCCGCAGAGCTGGATCCGGCAGCAGTACGCCCAGCAGGGCTACACCGTGTCAGCGATCCACAAGGGTGAGAGCCTGACCGCCAAGGTTGACACCGGCTTTCTGTGGAAGCTGGCCGCACTGGATGCAGCCGCAGCAAAGGCCGGCAAGAGCGTGGCCAAGCTGCTGGAAGGGGGTGCAGCGGTATGACCGCAGCCCAGTGGCAAGAAGTCCTCTGCCGTGTCCGCAGCCTGTCAGCTACCGACAAAGACCGCCTGTTGACCTATCTCCATGCGCTGCACGATGCAGCACAGCAGCCCCAGAGAGCCGAATCCATGCCGAACACGCCCAAGGTACTGTAAAGCCCCCGCCGGGCTGGCAGCGGGCTTTACAAGCCCTATCTTTACCCAGTCAGCCGAGAAAATTTCCGGCACTTTAATTGAATTATGAAAGCGAGGTACACTATGCATCACTCTGATTGCACCCCCAGAATTCCCACCGTTACCGCAGAAGAAGCCGTGAAAATGTCGTGGCTGTGGAGTTCGTCCCAGACCCTCAAGGAAGTAAGTCAGCTTTTCAACGCCATTACAGAAGTCCCCAATGAATTTAGCCTAACAGGCGCATATCGCTTCATGGGGCTTATCACCGCCCTTTGGAACGCTGGCAGGGTGCAGGGCATCCGGGAAGAACGCGCCCGGCGGAAGCGCAAGGCACAGACCATCAAACAGTGACAGAAACACCCTCTGACAGCCCACAAACGGCCGCAGAGGGTGTTTTTCATCGTTCTGTGATAGATTCTTGGTTTCTTCTGTGGTAAAATAGGCGCAGTCGAATTGATGAAAGGGGAAACAATGACACTCATAGAGATCTCTCGCTACTTCCACCTGAATGAGACCATCCAAAAGAACCGCGAGGCTTTGAAGTTCCTGCGTGAACGAGCCGAACCCGCTGCACCCTCACTGAACGGTATGCCCCACGCATCCGGCGTGAAAGACAGCACCGGGAGGCTGGCCGTTGAGATCGCCGACATGGATGCACGAATCACCTACCTTGAGGAACAGGCCGAACAGGAGCGAGATAAGGCCGTTGCCTTTTGCTCCACGATTCAGGACGCACGCCTGTATCTGATCTTCCGTCTGCGCTTTGTCCGCTGCCTGACATGGGCAGAGGTTGCGGACCTCTTGGGGGACTACTACACCGAGGAGGGTGTCTGCCGCATGGCCTACAACTACCTTGCCAAGACTGAAAAAGAGAAGCCCACTGCCCAGAGTGCATGATCCACGATAGAGCTATAGCCCCACAGACAGCACGAAAGCCCGCCCGGCTACACACCGGACAGGCTTTTTCTTTGCTCTCAGACCACCCCGCCGGGCATCTAGTATGAGGCACACGGTAAGGCACACGAGAGGTAGTTTTTGGGGCAGCAAGGCACAAATGAGGCACTTTCCAGCCCTTTTGAAGCCTATGTAAAGCAAGAAATCCCACGATTTACACCGCATTTTCAACGGTCAATCGTGGGATTTTACTTGGTGCGATGGAAGGGACTCGAACCCCCGGCCTACTGATTCGTAGTCAGTCACTCTATCCAGCTGAGCTACCAACGCATACGTTCCGGTCGGAACAAGATGTATTTTATCACGCAGGGCGGGGTTTGTCAACAGTTTTTTGCAGATTTTTTGATTTTATTTTCGTTTTTTATTTTTCCACACAGAAAAGTACGTCTTTTCGTTTTTTCAATATTTCCCGTGCGGACCTCAGGCTTCCTCTGCCAGTCGCTCAGCGATACGGACACCGGTCGGCGTTGCGGCGAGGCCGCCCTGGCCGGTCTCCCGCAGATCAGGGGAGAGCAGACTGCCCACGCGGCCCATGGCATCGATGACTTCATCGCAGGGGATGGCGTAATCCACCCCCGCAAGTGCCATATTGGCGCAGGAAACGGCGTTCACGGCACCAACAACATTGCGCTTGATGCAGGGCACCTCCACCAGACCGGCCACAGGGTCGCAGACCAGGCCCAGCAGGTTGCCCAGTGCCATAGCGGCAGCGGCGGCGCACTGCTCCGGCGTGCCGCCCTTCAGGTGGCAGAGGGCGGCGGCGGCCATGGCGCTGGCGGCTCCTACCTCAGCCTGACAGCCACCCTCGGCACCGGCCAGAGTGGCCCGGGCGGCGATGACCTGCCCAAAGCCTGCGGCCACATAGAGGGCATCACAGATGGCTTCTTCATCGGCCTCGCCTGCACGGGCAAGGGGAAGCAGCACTGCCGGAAGCACACCGCAGCTGCCCGCTGTGGGGGCAGCAACGATCCGTTTCATGCAGGCGTTGCACTCAGCGGTCTTGAGGGCTTCGGCGGTCACCTCTGCAAGGTAATCCCCGCCATAGCTTCTGCCCGCCTGATGGGCCTGTTCCACCTTTGCGGCATCGCCGCCGGACAGGCCGCTGCGGCTGCGCTGAGCAGGGTCATAATCCCGGCTGGTGGCCTCCATCACATGCCACAGGTGATGCATGGCATGGCGGCTGGCCTCTTCGGTCAGGCGGCTCTCGGCCAGATCACTGCGCAGGATGGCCTCGGCAAGGGAGAGGTTCTGGCTGCGGGCAGCGGCCAGCATTTCTTCACAGGATAAAAAGGACATGGTCATTCCTCCGCGTCTTCTTCGGGCTCGTCGATGTTCAGGCAGGTCACCTTCAGGATGCCGGGCAGGGTCGCCAGCTTCCGTTCCAGCGGGTGGGGGATGTGGGAATCGCACTCCAGTACCATAACGGCATAGCCGCCGGTTCCTGCGCGGAACACCTGCATCGATGCAACGTTGATCCTGCGCACGGCAAGGCAGGTGGTCACCTCGGCGATGCAGCCGGGGGTGTCCTCATTGTGAATGATCAGGGTGTTGCTGTCGCCGCCGAAATCGGCGGGCACGCCGTCGATTTCGGTCACGCGGATGCGCCCGCCGCCCACCGAAGCGGCTTTCATGGAAAGCACCCGCCCCTCCCGGCCTGTCAGGGTGAGAACAGCGGTATTGGGGTGCGCAGAGCGCAATTCCACAGGATGGATTTGGAATGCCATGCCCTGCTCTGCGGCCAGGGCAAAGCTGTCGGGCAGGCGGGGGTCATCTGGCCGCAGGCCAAGCAGGCCGGCGACCAGGGCTTTATCCGTGCCATGTCCCTTTCCGGTGGTGGCAAAGCTGCCGTACAGGCCGATATCCGCCTGTGCCGGGATCTCGCCCAGAAGCTTCTGGGCCGTGTAGCCGATCCGGGCGGCACCCGCTGTATGGCTGGAAGAGGGGCCGATCATAACCGGCCCGAGAACGTCAAACAAGCGCATCCGATGCACATCCTTTCGTGCTCCGCCGGGCAAAAATCGCCCGCTTCGCACTTTTTTCTCTCTTTTATTATACCGCTTTTGCCCCACTTGTGCTATAATAACTTTACTAATGTTTGAAATCGCTCCTTTTGGGGCAACACGGAGGTTGGATTCCTATGAAACTGGTAAGCGTGGAAACTCCCGAAAAGAGTGTCTGCAAGATGACCTTCAGCGCAACGGCTGAAGAGCTGGAGACCGCATCCAATGCGGTGTATGAGCGCACCCGCGCCAGCTACACCATCAAGGGCTTTGCCAAGGGCGAGGCCGACCGTGCTCAGATCGAGGCCGACCGCGGCGAGCACACATTCTGGTATGATGCCATCAACGACCTGATGGATCGCGATGTTCCTGCCCTGTACGAGGCCGCCATGGCCGAGCACGGCTTCAAGGCGGTGGATGAGCCCAGCTATGACCTGGTCAGCGTCAAAAAGGACGAGGGCTTTGTAGCCACCGCCACCACCCCGCTGCAGCCGGAGCTGAACCTGACCCAGACCACCGGCTTCCATGTGGAGTGCGTGACCCCCGCCGTCACCGACAAAGAGATCGATGCCGTGCTGGAGCGCCGCCGCAATGCTGCTGCCGAGCTGGTGCCCCACAAGGGCCCGGCCGTCAAGGGCAACATCGTTCACATCGATTACGAGGGCCTGCTGGACGGCAAGCCCTTCCAGGGCGGTTCCGCACAGAACCAGACCCTGCAGCTGGGCAGCGGCCGGATGATCCCGGGTTTTGAGGACGGCATTCTGGGCCACAAGGGCGGCGAGGAATTCGAGATCAACGTCACCTTCCCGGTACGCTATCACGTCAAGGACCTGGCCGGAAAGCCCGTTGTCTTTAAGATCAAGCTGATCGATGTCTGCGTCCGCCAGCTGCCCGCCCTGAACAGCGATTTTGCCAAGAAGGTGGGCAAGGTGGACACCATGGAAGCATTCCGGGAGCAGGTGCGCAAGCAGCTGCATGACGGCAAGCACGCCAGCGCCCTGAACCGTGCCAAGGATCAGGTGCTGACCCAGCTGGCCTCTGCCGCTGAGGGCGAGCTCCCCAGCGTTCTGGTGGAGAGCACCTACCAGCAGGAGATGCAGAACATCCAGCAGCAGCTCCAGATGCAGCGCATGAGCCTGGACCGCTACCTGAGCCAGATCCACCAGACCCGCGAGAACTTCACGGCCAACGTTCACGCCGCCGCCGAGAAGAACACCCGCGCCCGGATGGCTCTGCTGCAGGTCGCCCAGAACGAGGGTCTGGTGCCCACCGATGAGGAGATCACCAAGAACCTGCAGGAGCGCGCCGACCGCACCAAGAAAACGCTGGAAGAGGTCAAGGCCAACGCCAACATCCCCGCCATGCAGCGCAGCGAGGCCATCCGCCGCGCCGCCGACTGGGTGATCGAGCACTCCACCATCGAAGAAAAGTAATTTTCAAAAGTACAACAAAAAGAGCCTGTCTCCAAGGAATTTCGGAAGACAGGCTCTTTTCTTTTGCAGTTTATTTTGTCAGGAGATTGAAGCCCATGACCACGATGCCCAGCACGACCAGAACGATGCCGGTTGCACGGTTCAGGGTCTTGGCATCGGCCTTATTGGCAAAGACAGCGGCGATGCGGGCCCACAGCAGGGTGAACAGGACGCAGAGGATGAACACAGTCCAGTCCGGTGCGCCGCCGATGGTAAAGTGGGAGACCGCGCCGGTCAGGGCGGTGAAGGTCATAATGAACACGCTGGTGCCCACGGCAGTCTTGAGCTCGTAGCCCAGGACACTGGTCAGGATGAGCAGCATCATCATGCCGCCGCCGGCACCAATGAAGCCGCAGATCATCCCGATGACCACACCGCAGACGATGGACTGGAGGGCACGCTTCTTAGCAGAGACCCCCTGCATGGCTTCTTTGGTGGTCATAACGGGCTTGACGATGAATTTAATGCCCAGCAGGAATGTCATAAACACCGAGAAGCTGCCCATGGTGGTGGAAGGCACCAGGCTTGCCACCCAGCTGCCCACCACGGTGAACAGCAGCACACTGGCCATCATGATCAGGCCGTTCTTGATATCCAGGTTCTTGTTTTTGTGGTAGGTGTAGGCAGACACCGCACTGGCCAGCACATCCGAGGAAAGGGCAATACCGACCGCCATATAGGGGTCCATCCCCAGGAAGGTGATGAGCATCGGGCTGATGACAGCGGCGGCGCTCATGCCCGCAAAGCCGGTGCCCAGGCCCGCGCCCATTCCGGCAAAAAAGGTAACAATGATGGTAAACAGCAGGTTCATCTTATTCTTCTCCTTCTAGGATCGCATCCAGATTTTCGTTCATCGTATCGATGACTTCAAAAAATATCTCGAGTTTTTCTTCCTCCAGCCCTGCCATCAGACGGCGGATGAAATCGTCCTGCATCCTGCGGCCCTGTTCGATGATGGACTGCGCCTTTTCGGTGCAGGCAAGCTCCGTTTTGCGGCGGTCACCCGGCACCGGGCGGCGCTCCAGAAAGCCCTCCTGCACCAGCTTGTCCACATTCACCGAGACAAGGTTCGCCTTGATGTGGCGCACCTCCACGATATCGCGGGCGGTCGTGTAGTTGGGGTTGTTGGCAAGGAACATCAGGATATCAAACGCTGTCTGCGGCAGGTGCAGCTTCTGGCACAGCGGCTTGCAGACGGCGCTGTACACAAGGCCCGTCTTGTTGGCAAATTCCACACTGGGGTTCAGCTCACGCATTGCGCGCCTCTCTTTCTCTCTTTTTGAATTGTTCATTTTTGAAGTATTTTAGCACAGGAAGTCTCTGTTGTCAAGGGCAGGCGGCGTAAAATCTCCTAACACAACCAATTTTGTTCAGTGGCATTAAACAAAATTGCCCGTTTTGCGTTTTTGTTCAATAGCATCATACAAATTTTCATCAAATCACTGCCTTGATGCCAAAAATCCCGTGCACTCACATTGGAATGCACGGGATTTGTTTTTCTTAAAGACTCAGGGTGGCCAGCAGAGCACTGGAATTATAGTGGGGCGTAATATAGTTTAGTTCCTCATGGTCTCTTACCAGTTGCTTCCACTGTTCTTCATTTCCTCCATAGTAAACATCCCGTAAAGAACAATCCTTAAACGCTTCTTTTCCAATGGTTTGCACCGCCTTGGGAATATAAATACTTTCTAGTTTCCGACATTCCAAAAACATCTTCTCCGCGATATCTGTCAGTCTTTCCGGCAGAACCACTTTTGTTATACCAGTGCCTTCAAAAGCAGCTTTTCCAATGTAGGTCAAAGTTTGCGGGAGCGTTACATTTTTGATAGATTCCGATCCATAAAACGCATAGTCATCAATACGAACAACACTTTCCGGCAACTTTACTTCTGCGAAAGCAACACGCATAAAAGCGCTGTCTCCAATATACTTCAATTTTGACGGGAACTTAAAATTTTTCAATGCATTGCAATCGCAAAACATTCCCTTGTTGATTTTTTCCATGTCATCTGGCAGTTCAATCAATTCCAGACTACTGCACTGTGCGAACTCATTATCTCCCCATTTGGGGTTCCCCTGCAATTCAACTTTTACCAAATCTTTGCATCCAAGAAAAGTCTCCGATGTAATTTCCTCAACAGTATCCGGAATCACAATCTCCGTAATTCCAGAACCTTGGAACGTCCCGTAAAGACCATGCACATTCGACGGAATCGATACGGTTTTTATCTTCTCACACCCATTAAATATTCTCTGTCCGAGATGATTTACCGAACTGGGCAAATCAATTGATTGCAGCGAAGTACACTTATAGAATGCATCATCCCAGATTGCTTCAAGCCCTTCCGAAAAATAAATCTGCTTTAGGGAATGACATTCTGAAAACGCACTGTTACTAATCTTTTTCACATTCGCTGGAATCGTTACGCTCAGAATCTCATCGCGATTATCAAGACCACCGATTATCGTTACTGTATATTTTCCAATTTTCTCTGGAATCACCACATTAGACTCCAACGTTCCATTATAGCCCGTGATTTCAACCGTTCCATTCGGAACCAAATAGTCTGTTTCTCTATACTTCCAGTTGGTCTCAATGACTTCTTCCTCTTCACCACTATCCCCGCCAGAACCATTATCCGGGGTTTCGCCGCTGTTTCCGGTATCACCAGCATTGCCTGTATTTCCAGTATTTCCATTTTCACTGGAAGCAGGGGGCATACCATCGCCGCCGCAGGCACTCATAACACCTGCCGCCGAGACCGCTGCAGCCACCTTCAAAAAGTTTCGACGCGTCATTTTTCTTTTCATCATCGCTTCTCCCTTCATTTGTCAACTATGCCAGTTATTATAGTTTCCATATTAAAACTATACCAACAATATAATAAAGTCAAGTTTTTATATCAAGATATTATAAGTTTCTCTCTTTTGACTATTACAACCGGCTATACTTTAGTTAGTTTGTAGCAAGGGGGGAATTGCAATGTTTGGAGAACTATTACGTGAGTTGCGAAAAGACCATGGAATGACCCAAGTTGACCTTGCAAAAGAACTTTCCCTTTCACCTTTGACGATCTCAGCGTATGAACGTAGCCGCTGTGTCCCAGATGATTCTACTAAGGTCAAAATTGCCAAACTCTTCAATATCTCTCTCGATTACCTGCTGGGTCTCATCCGAGAACCTTTGCCTTACGAGCGCTCTGACCATGCGGTGCAATGCCCGCAAGACTTCACCGCAGAGGACATCCAGAAAGTCCGGGAGTATATCAAGTTCCTCGAATTTCAGAAAAGAGCCAAACAATAAAAGCCCGCACCATGAACATTATCACGGTACGGGCTTTTGATATGCTTCAGGGCAGGGTCACAGCACCGCCACGGCAAGGAACCGCACAACGAGCGCGGCAAGCCATGCCACAACGCACTGGTTCACGACCATAACGGTGGCCCAGCGGCCGCCCATCTCCCGCTTGACCGATGCCACAGCGGCGATGCAGGGGGTGTAGAGCAGGCAGAACACCAGCAGGGGAGCCGCTGCCGCCGGGCTGAGCGCCGCGCCCAGTGCGGCAGAGGAGCCATACAGGATGGTAAGGGTAGAGACAACGCTCTCCTTTGCCATAAAGCCGGTGATCAGCGCCGTGGACACCCGCCAGTCGCCAAAGCCCAGCGGTGCGAACAACGGAGCGATGCCGCTGGCGATCCAGGCCAGGATGCTCTCCTGCGGGTCTGCGGTCAGGCTGAGCTGGAAGTCAAAGTTCTGCAGGAACCAGATGATGATGGTTGCCAGGAAGATGACTGTAAAGGCACGCTCGAGGAAATCCCGGGCCTTTTCCCAGAGCAGCTGGGCCACATTTTTCAGGCCGGGCAGGCGGTAGTTGGGCAGCTCCATGACAAAGGGCACGGCCTCACCCTTGAACAGCGTTCCCTTGAGCAGAAAGGCCATACCAATGCCCACAAGGATGCCCAGGAAATACAGGCCCACCATGACCAGCGCGGCGTACTCCGGGAAGAAGGTCACCGCAAACAGGCTGTAGATCGGGAGCTTGGCCGAGCAGCTCATAAAGGGCGTGAGCAGGATGGTCATTTTCCGGTCCCGCTCCGAGGGCAGCGTGCGGCTTGCCATCACGCCGGGAACCGTGCAGCCAAAGCCGATGAGCATGGGCACGATGCTGCGGCCCGAAAGACCGATGCGCCGCAGCAGCTTGTCCATCACAAAGGCCACGCGGGCCATATAGCCGGTATCCTCCAGCAGGGAAAGGAAGAAGAACAGGGTCACGATGATGGGCAGGAAGCTCAGCACACTGCCCACGCCGGTAAAGATGCCGTCGATCACCAGCGAATGCACTGCATCGTTGACGTTCCACGCCGTCAGGGCATTGTCCACAAGGATCGTCAGGTTCTCAATGCCCAGTTCCAGCAGGCCTTGCAGCCCCGCGCCGATCACGCCGAAGGTCAGATAGAACACCAGCGCCATGATGCCCACGAACGCCGGGATCGCCGTGTACTTTCCGGTGAGGAAGCGGTCGATCCTTGCGCTGCGCAGCTGCTCCTTGCTCTGGTGGGGCTTTACCACGGTCTGATTCACCAGCTGATGGATAAAGTGGAACCGCATATCTGCAATGGCGGCGGCACGGTCCAGGCCGCGCTCCTGCTCCATCTGCAGGATGATATGCTCGATCATCTCTTTTTCGTTCTGATCCAGCTTCAGGGCCTCCTCAATGCGGGGGTCGCCCTCCACCAGCTTTGTGGCGGCAAAGCGCACCGGGATCCCCGCCGCCCGGGCGTGGTCCTCGATGAGGTGGATGATGCCGTGGATGCAGCGGTGAACCGCACCGCCGTGGTCATCCTCGCCGCAGAAGTCCATCCGGCCCGGACGCTCCTGATACTTTGCCACATGGATGGCGTGATCCACCAGCTCATCCACGCCCTCGTTCTTGGCGGCGGAAATGGGGACCACCGGGATGCCCAGCATCGCTTCCATCTCGTTGATGTTGATGGTGCCGCCGTTGCCGCGCACCTCATCCATCATATTCAGTGCCAGCACCATGGGGGTGTCCAGCTCCATCAGCTGCATCGTTAAGTACAGGTTGCGCTCGATGTTGGTGGCATCCACGATGTTGATGATGCCCGTGGGCTTTTCGCCAATGATGAACTGGCGGGTCACGATCTCCTCGCTGGAATAGGGCGACATGGAGTAGATGCCGGGCAGGTCGGTGACTTCGGTATCGGGGTATTCCCGGATGGCACCGCTCTTGCGGTCCACCGTCACGCCCGGAAAGTTGCCCACATGCTGGTTGGAGCCGGTGAGCTGGTTGAACAGGGTCGTTTTGCCGCAGTTCTGATTCCCGGCCAGCGCAAAGGTCAGCACCGTTCCATCCGGCAGCGGGTGTTCGCCCTTTTTGGTGTGGTAGCGGCCGCCCTCGCCCAGGCCCGGGTGCTCCACCATCCGGCCGGCCTTCCGTGCCGGAGCTGCTGCGGGTGCTTCCGCCGGGGTGATCTCGATCCGTGCCGCATCGTCCAGCCGCAGGGTCAGCTCATAGCCGTGGATCTGCAGCTCCATGGGGTCCCCCATGGGCGCGAATTTCACCAGCGTGACCTTCTCGCCGGGTATCAGCCCCATATCCAGAAAATGCTGGCGGAGTTCTCCCGTTCCGCCCACTGTATCGATCACGGCACTTTCGCCGATCTTCAGTTCCTTTAATGTCATGGCAGATGCCTTTCCTTCGACAAAATGTTAGTGTATATGAACAGTTTTAATATATGCTAACTCAAAGGCATTGTCAAGGCAGGAAGCGGCAAAAATTCCCGCCTGTCCCCGCTGTTTTTGTAGAAATCTTTCTCCTGTTCCGGCAGATTTCCGGGCAAAAGAAAACGCACCCCTGAATTTTCACGTTCAAAGGTGCGTTTTGAGAACAGTTCTGTTTACTTCACGGTGTGGTAGCCGTCGGGGTTGTTCTTCTGCCAGTTCCAGCTGTCGGCACACATCTCCTCGATGCCGTACTCAGCCACCCAGCCCAGCTCGTTCTTGGCCTTGGTGGGATCGGCATAGCACTCGGCGATATCGCCGGGGCGGCGGGGATCGATCACATAGGGGAGCTTCTTGCCGCAGGCCTTCTCAAAGGCATGGATGACATCCAGCACGCTGTAGCCGTGGCCGGTGCCCAGGTTGCAGATGAACAGGCCGCAGTTGGTCTGCAGCTTCTTGATGGCGCAGACATGGCCCCGGGCCAGGTCAACCACATGGATGTAATCGCGCACGCCGGTGCCATCGGGGGTGGGGTAGTCGTTGCCAAAGACGTGCACCTTTTCCAGCTTGCCCACGGCCACCTTGGCGATGTAGGGCATCAGGTTGTTGGGGATGCCGTTGGGGTCCTCGCCGATCAGGCCGGACTTGTGGGCACCGATGGGGTTGAAGTAACGGAGCAGGGCCACATTCAGGGTGGGGTCAGCCTTGCAGACATCGGTCAGGATGCGCTCGGTAAAGGCCTTGGTGGTGCCGTAGGGGTTGGTGGTGGCACCCACGGGGAAGTCCTCGGTGATGGGCACGCTGGCGGGGTCGCCGTAGACGGTGGCGGAGGAGCTGAACACGAAGTTGCGGCAGTTGTGGCGGCGCATCACGTCCAGAATGACCAGCGTACAGTTGAGGTTGTTATAGTAGTACTCGATGGGCTTGGAGACGCTCTCGCCCACAGCCTTATAGGCGGCAAACTGGATGACAGCATCGATATCAGGGCACTCGGTGAAGATCTTCTCCACGTCCTCGTGCTTTGTCATATCGGCCTGATAGAACCGGAAGTCCTTGCCGGTGATCTGCTTGACCCGATCCAGCACCACGGGGGAAGCGTTGTAATAGTTATCTGCCACCACGATGTCAAAGCCAGCGTTCAGCAGTTCGATACAGGTGTGGCTGCCGATATAACCGGCACCGCCGGAAACCAAAATTGCCATAAAAGTACCTCTCTTCTCGTCACCAAAGTTGCTTGCGCGGGGCAGGCCCGCCTTCTGCCACAAGGATACAACGTTTTGGCCGCAGAATCAAGTAACGGGAATTTTATAAGGATGGATTTTTGTTTCCATTCATTTTTCCGCGCATTGATTTACAAGCGTTTTTTGTGTTTTGCACATGGAGTGATGGAACGCTTTGTGCAAATCAGAAAAAAAGCCCTCTCAGGCAAAGCCGTCAGGCTTTGAATGAGAGGGCTGCATTTTACAGTTTCCCGCACTGTTTGCCGGTGAAGAACCGCAGGGTGGTGTTGGCGCGGAACACTTTCCCGGCCCGCAGGGCGGTGGAGGGGAACTCCGGGTGGGAGGGGCTGCAGGGGAAGTGCTGGGTCTCCAGCGCAAAGCCGCCGTATTTCTGCATCGGCACGCCGCCCTTGCCGGGGGCAGGGCAGTCCTGCAGGAAATTGCCGGTGTAGAGCTGCACACCGGGCTGGGTGGTATAGACCTTCATGCTGATGCCGGTCTTATCGCTGGAAGCCCAGGCGCACAGGCTCTGGCTGGCCCCGCGGCCCCTGTCGATGACAAAGCAGTGGTCATAGCCGCCGCCCACCATGGTGGTCTGGGAAAAGCCGGTGTCGATGTCCCGGCCAATGGGCTTGCCCGCCCGGAAATCCATCGGCGTGCCTGCCACGGGCAGGATATTGCCGGTGGGGCAGGTCTCGTTGTTGCCCTCCAGATAGCGGGACGCATAGATGCGCAGCTTCTGGCCCAGCACATCGCCGCCGCCATCCAGATTGAAGTAGGTATGGTTGGTCAGGTTGATGATGGTGTCGGCATCGGAGGAGACACGGTAATCCATCCGCAGGGCGTTGTCCTCAGTGAGGATATACCGCACCGAGATCTTCAGATTTCCCGGGAAACCATCCTCTCCATCGGGGCTTTCGGCCTCCAGAAGCAGGGTATCTCCAAAGGCCTTTACCTCATACAGCTTGCGCGGGAAGGTGCCGTGCAGGTGGTTTTTGCCGTTGTTGGCTTCCAGCTGATAGGTCTTGCCGCCCACGTTGAACACGGCATTCTCGATGCGGTTGGCGTACCGGCCCACGAACGCGCCGCAGCAGGTACTGCCGGACGATTCAAAGTCCTTGACGTAATCGGCGTAGGTGTCGTGGCCCAGCACCACATCCACTGGCCCGCTCTTGGTGGGCACCCAGATATTCTTGATGATACAGCCGTAGTTCAGCACACTGACCGCCAGCCCGCCGGGGTTCGAGATGATGTATTCATTGATCTTTTCGCCGTTTGGGGTCATGCCAAAGGGCTTGGAGAGAAACTGTGCCATAGGGCTCTCCTCCTTTTGTATTTTTTCAGGATAGCACACTCTCTGTTTTATCCTTTATTGTTTTGATTATATCACAATTTTCTCCTTCTGTGTTGGCATTTTTTAAGGGATTCTATCCAATATTTCGAGAGATTTTTTGTAAATTCTGCCCCATAGGCAGAAAAAAGCCCCGGAGGGCCAGGGGTAGGCGCTCCGGGGTTTGTATGTCAGATTAGATATTACTGCTGGGGCTTTGCAGTAACCTCATAAGTCATTGCAACTGCAGCGTAAGTCTTTCCATTTACAGTCTTAGCTGCAACACCAATTTTCGTAATTTTGACAGACACACCATATGCACTTGCCATTCCATCCAGCAAATCTTGCATAGTATCCGTACCCTGATTCAGACTTCCAATGTTATCTGCAGTAATTTCCATTACTTCATAGATGCCATTCTGCATTTTGCCATCCTTCATCAGAGGCAATGCCATCGTCATAGAACCCTTACCAGTCGAAATATCTTGCTGGAACTTTTTGTAATCCTCAACGGAGTAGGATTTCCGAGAATCAAAAGTGCCCTTCTCGGTGTCGATCAAATCAATCTTGCTCTCAGCGAGTTTCTTCAAATCTGCATCATTTACCTGAATACCTGTGGCCTGCTTCATAGCACCAAAAGCTGCATCTTCAGTCTTCTGTGCGAAAGAAGGTGCGCTGTCATCGCCGCAAGCGGTGAGCAGTGCCAGAGCCATTACGCCGACCAGCAGAAGGGCGGCCATTTTCTTGAGCATTTTCATTTGTAAGAACCTCCAATGTAAAATGATATTTTACCACACAGAAAGCATACCCCTACACCTTCTGCATTGTGACCTCATTTTACATCTCCCCCTCCCCCCTGTCAATATTTTTTATTGAATCCCCCTAATTTTTAGAGACTGTGCCAAAGCTGCAGCGAATTTTTTAGCAGATTGACAAAAAGCACCCCTCACATGGCTGTGAAGGGTGCTATGGGGAAGTTTTCTTATGCAGAACACGGTTCGGTAATTGCCTCCCGCACCTGTTCTAACGAAAGTTCGGTGGTCTGGGCGATCTTATCCAGATCATGCTCTCCGTTCTTCCAGAGATTGAGCGCAATGCGCTTTCCCTTTGCCACCTCGGCATCTTCTCGTTCCCGATCAACGATCACCTGCATTGTCTTGCACATAGCTGCCACTCCTTCCGTTTCTTCTTTAAAGTATTTTACTCTTGCCCTTATTTTGGGGTTCCGGATATCCCGATAGTCATCACAGCGGAAATCCTGCATCAGCGCGCCGACCTCATCCGTTCCTCGATATGCGCCGTTCACATATACGATATGTGCACGGTCGTGGAACAGCTTCCCGGTTTCCTGAATCGTCCGTTCAATATTGTAAACCGGCAGACCATCTCCCAAAACATCATTTGCCGTAATAAATATGATATATGTCTCAGGCAGGTCAGAATATTTTTCACCAGAAGTCGTCAGGCGGGAATCAAACATCGCACTGTTCAGCCGCGCCCGTTCCGGAGCGGCTCCCTTATCTTCCTGCTGTACTTCGATATCATACTGCTTGCCTGCATCATCCGTTGCATAAATGTCCAGCCGTACAGAACGGCCAAACAGATTGCCGATCATAAGCTGTGTTGCAGACCTTGCGACGGTCAGGTCTTTTCGTTTCAGGATGATGCGAAGCAGCTCCTGTGTGCTCTCTTTATCTCCTGAAAACACCTGTGTCATAAAGGTGTCATCCATCAGGGTGAATTTACGGATAGCATTCATGCGTTCTTCATTCTTCTCATCCAACTGTACGAACCGCATTTCCGCCATCCTTTCGTTTCAGAAAAAGAGTACTTTTCTACGTTTATATTTTATCATCATTTTATCTGTACTGCAAGTATCAAAAAAGCACCCCTCACATGGCTGTGAAGGGTGCTTTGGGAAGTTTTCTTACTCCGGCTGAGCGGCGTTCTGGGCGATATACTCGGCGGCATCATCGGGGATGTCGTCAAGGTTCTCATCGCCGATATCCACGTTCAGCGGCGGCTTCTTGAAGAGGATGTCGTACATCAGGGGCACAACGTACAGGGTCATCAGGGTGGCGTAGGTCAGGCCGAAGATGATGACGATGGCCATGCCGCTCATCAGCTGGCTGGCCATATCGCCACTGAACACCAGCTGGAGCATGGCCAGAACGGTGGTCAGGGTGGTCATCAGGATGGGGCGCATTCGTGTTTTGCCGGTGGCGATCAGGGCCGCGCGGCGCTCCATGCCGCCGATGCGCAGCTGGTTGGCGTAATCTACGAACACGATGCCGTTGTTGACGACCGTGCCCATTAGAACGATGAAGCCCATCAGGGAGATCATGGTCAGCTGCTGGCCGGTGAGCAGCAGGCCCAGCAGACCGCCGGTAAAGGCCAGCGGAATGGTGAACAGAACGATGAAGGGGGAGAGCAGGCTCTGGAACTGGGCCACCATAACAAGGTAGACGAAGGGCAGAGCCAGGAACATCCACTGGCCCATCTGATCCACCACCATGCCGTTGATCTCAGAGCCGCCGCCCATATAGAAGCTGCAGCCCTCGGGCATTTCATCGGATGCGGCAAACTCGTTCAGCTTCTTTTCCAGCGCGCGGGTCTCGGTGGTGGTATTGGTGCCCTCCACCGCGTCCGCCGTCACACTGATATATCGGGTCTGGTTCTTGCTGGTGATAGAGTCCGGGGTGGAGCCGGTGACCCAGGTGGCCATATCGCCCAGCGTACAGGTGCCGGTCTCGGTGGTGCCGTCGGCGGCCATAACGGAGGTCGTAAAGGTCATATCCATTATGTTTTCCTTGGTCATGGGGTCCAGATTGTTGCTGATCTGGACGTTCATGGTGGAGCCATCGATGGCAACGGGGGTCTGGGCTGTGGTGGTGGTGGTCAGCTTGGCGGCGATCTGCTGGTAGACCTGCGCCACGGTCAGGCCGTAGGAGCGGACCTTATCCCGGTCGATCTGCAGGTTGATGGTGGCATCGCCGCTGCCCAGACCGTTGGTGGCATTGGTAAAGCCGTCCATCTCGTTGACCATATCCACCACCTTCTCGGAGAGGGCAGTCATGGTATCAATGTCGTTGCCGGAGATCTGGACGGTCAGGCCCATATCCAGCTGGCTGGTCAGCTCCTGCATTCCGCTGATCTCAACGGTAGCAGTGCAGTTCTCCACGCCGTTCACAGCTTCCTCCAGCGCCTCACGGGCCTGTTCGATCTGCCGGGAGGAGAGGCTCTCGTCCAGCATCACGTTGATCTGGTAGGTGCCGTAGCTGTTGGCGGCGTTCAGCAGGTCGGTGATGGTCTTGGGCAGGCCCAGCTGGCCGACATCCATTCCGGCCACGCGGCTGTCGGTGGTAACGCCCACCTCTTCCACGTTGTCCACAGCCAGCAGGGCATCAATGACATTCTCGGCCACAGCATAGGATTCTTCCTTGGTCATATCCTTCTCGGTGGAGAGGGTGACGATGGCCTCGTTGCTGGTGATGGTGGGCAGCATCTCAACGCCCATGGACATCACGCGCCAGCCGCAGAACACCAGCAGCACCACTGCCGCGCCCAGCGGCGCCCAGCGGTGCTGGAAGCACCATTCCAGGCTCTTGACGTACTTTTCCTGCACCTTGTCGAACCACTTGAGCTCTTTGGGCTTGGAGTTTTTCAGCAGGGTAGAGGAGGCCGCCGGGGCAACCGTCAGGGCCACGATGAGGGAAGCAGCCAGACAGTAGCCGATGCACATGGACATGGGCTGCAGCAGGCTCTTGATGACACCCGATGTGAAGATGACGGGCAGGAACACACAGACAGAGGTGAGGGTGGAAGCCATGATGGCCATACCCACCTGCTTGGTGCCCTGGACCGCCGCGCGGGCAGCGGGCACGCCGCGGCTGCGCAGACGGTAGATGTTCTCGATGACGACGATGGAGTTATCCACCAGCATACCAATGCCGAGGGACAGGCCCGCCAGCGTCATAATATTCATATCCAGACCGGTGAAGTACATGAGCACCACGGCAAACAGCACCGACAGCGGGATACTGATGCCGACCACCAGCGTGGGCTTGATATCCTTGAGGAAGATGGCCAGCACGATGATGGCAAGGGCCGCACCGATGAGCATACTGCTCAGGATGCTGCTGACGATGATGCTGATGTAATTGCCCTGGTTGGACAGCACGACCACATGCAGGCCATCGTATTTCTGTTCCAGCTCCTTGAAGGCGGCCTTGCAGTTGCCGGAAACTTCACCGGCGCTGGAGGAGTTGCTCTTGAAGATCTTCAGCACCACGGAGCGCTCGCCGTTCAGGCGGGTAAAGCTGTCCTCCGCGTTGTCGATGATCTGCACATCGGCCACGTCAGACAGGCGGACATCGCCAAAGCCGTCCACATGGAGCAGCAGGGCACCGGAGATATCCTCGATGCTGTCGTACTCCTCGCCGACCTTCAGCAGCCAGGACTTGTTGCTGGAATCCTTGACATAACCGGCGGGCATGGAGAAGTTCTGGGCATAGATCAGCTGTGCCAGCGTGTCAATATCCAGCATCTTGGCCACGTCGGAGTTCTCCATGGCCTTCTGCTTGGCATCCTCATACTGCTGCTTGGCATCTTCCAGCTGCTTCTCGTAATCGTTCAGCATCTCGCGGGCCTCGGTGAACTTGATATAGGCCTGCAGCTGCTGCTGGGAATAGCTGCCCACGATCTGGGTGAACTGGTCCATCAGGCCGGGCACGTCGTCCATGGCCTTGATGGTACTCTCCAGCGTGCTATAGATGTTGTTCAGGCTCTGCTGCACCTGCAGGTCATCGGCCAGCTCCCCGGCCGTTGTGCCGGCGGTGTCGCCCTGCGCGTTCAGGCGCTGCTGCAGCTCCTGCAAAGCGGTGGTCACCTTATCGGTGATATCGCGCAGCTCCGCAACGATCTCGATCAGAGAATCGATATCCTGCATTCCGGTCTCGTTGAACTTGTCCACGACCCGCTGCAGGCCGTCCCGCACATCGATCAGGGCCTGCTGGATCTCCGGCTCGTTGACCACGGCAATGAGCTGGTTGACGCTCTCCAGAAGGGCCTGTGCCTGCTTCTTGACCAGCATGAAGGAATCCTGCAGCTCGCCGGAGTACTGGCTGTTGATGGTATCGCTGACCAGCTTGTCGTAATTGGCCAGCTGGGTCTCGTACTCCTTTCTGCCTGCCTCGATCTGGGCCTCGGCATCATCCAGCTGGGCCTTTGCATCGGCCAGCTGCACGTCAATGACCTCCAGCAGCTTTTCGTTGATGGCATCGATCTTTTCCTGATCGAGCTGCACCTGCACCATCCGGGTGACCAGGCCGTTGGCGGAAATATTGGAAACGCCGCCCTGACGCTCGATATAGGGGACCATGGTGTCGTTGACGAAATCGGCCAGCTCATAGGAATCGCTGCCCTCGCGGCTGACGGCCACGGTCATAAAAGCATTCATGTTCAGGGTATATTCAATGATGGAGGGGGTCATACAGGTGCTTGGCAGGCTGGCGGTGGTCTGATCCACCTTGTTGGACACCTTGACTACGGCACTGTTCATGTCCGTATCATCCTCAAACTCCATCAGCAGCAGACTGTAGTTTTCTGCCGAGGTGGCGGTGACGTTTTTCACGCCCGAGATGGTGCCCAGCGCGCTCTCCATCACGTCGGAGACCTCGCTCTCCACACGCTCCGGGCTGGCACCGGGATAGACCGTGACCACCATCAGGTACGGTGTGTTCACGTTTGGCAGCAGGTTGGTCTGCATATTCTGCACGGACACAAGGCCCAGCATGATGACCATGATGACTGCAACCAGAACGGTGAACGGTTTTTTGACGCTGAATTTTTCCATTTCTTCCTACCGTTTCTGTGTTTTCCCACGCATTGCGCGGCTGCTCTTTTTTCTCAGAGCGGATCAAAGGCGATACCCCTATTATACACCCGGTTCCGGGGCTTGCAAGGCTTGCCCGGAGATTCTTTAGCAAATCTTGAGAATCTTTTGTGAAATCCGGATGATACCTCAGTTTTTTGACGTTTTGGAGATCAAATTTCAGACGGAGTTCAAGTGGGATACGAATGAGCGAGGCGGAATGTTGCAGAGGATGAAATTTTTTACGTTTCAAACCTCTCAGGCGCTGCGCGCCAGGTACGGGTTGCGGCTCCCAGCATCCATTTCGTGTTGTAAACAACACTTATGTCTTGCTGGCCGCGGCCCCAACAGCAACGCCCTTTATCCGCCACTGGCGGCGGTTGTTGCTGTTGCTCCTAGTAGGGGAGCCCTTGGCAGGCCGTCACGTTTTCGTGGGCAGACGCTTCGCTACTTTTTCTGCATCTATGGCATATTTTCTCCAGTTATGTTATACTAAAGAATAGAATGGATCTTCAGGCCCTTCTGCGGGCCTTTTTACGAGATAGGGGAGTTTCCCCTGTGAGGAACAGTATGAAAAAAGTCATCTCTGTCCGTTTCAAGGAAAACGGCAAAAGCTATTATTTCGACCCTGCCGGGGCCGACATCAAAACCGGCGAATACGTGATCGTGGAGACCGCCCGCGGCATTGAGTGCGGCGAGGTGGTGCAGGGCGTGAAAGAGATCGCCGACAGCGCCGTTTCCAAGGCGCTCAAGCCCATCACCCGGATGGCCGACAGCGTGGATGTGCGCCGGATGCGCCAGAACCGCGAGGATGAGAAGCGCGCCTACCACACCTGCCAGGAGTGCATTGCCCGCCACGGCCTGGAAATGAAGCTGGTGGAGGCCGAGTACACCCTTGACCGCTCCAAGATCATGTTCTACTTCACCGCCGACGGCCGGGTGGACTTCCGCGAACTGGTCAAGGATCTGGCCGGCATCTTCCACACCCGCATCGAGCTGCGCCAGATCGGCGTGCGCGACGAGAGCAAGATGATCGGCGGTCTGGGCATCTGCGGCCAGCCTTTCTGCTGCAGCCGCTTCCTCAAGGATTTCCAGCCCGTTTCCATCAAGATGGCCAAGGAGCAGGGCCTTTCCCTGAATCCCACCAAGATCAGCGGTGCCTGCGGCCGGTTGATGTGCTGCCTTTCCTACGAGGAAAACGCCTACGAGTACCTGAACAGCATCATGCCCATGGTGGGCAGCACCGTGCGCACCCCGGATGGTCTGGGCACCGTGCTGGAAGTGAACCCCATCTCCGGCTACCTGCGGGTGCGCTGCGGCACCGAAGCCCTGACCCCGCGCTACTATAAGGTGGGCGTGTGTGAGTATATCAGCGGCGGCAAACGGGCACCCCGCCGCCCCGACCCGGACGACGATTATTCCGGTGTGCGCAACCCCGCCCCGGTGGTGGCAGCCGCCGATGAAAAGGGCAATGTGGGCTGCGGCAAATGCCCCAAAAAAGAGAAATAATTCCCAGAAAAATAGTGGGATATCACGGCGGTTAGTATCGCAAAACTAATCATTCTTCGTGATTTTCGCCAAAAAACTCTCTTAATTTTCCCGCAAAGTTAGGCCTTGCTTTTGTGCAACCCCACAAAAATAAAACTTTGGGCTTTTATGGCACACGGTTAGTCTTGCCTTTTCTTTTCCACTTTGTTAGAATGCAGACAAGGATGAATTCCGGGGAAGCCTGCTGGCACCGTGCGAGGGCAGACTTCTTCTTAAAGCTAGTGCACGGGTGATAAAAGGAGAGTTTTATTATGGCACACAAGGTTTCTGACGCATGTGTTGGCTGCGGCGCTTGCGAGGGCGCTTGCCCCGTTGGTGCTGTCACCATTGAGAATGGTGTTGCAGTTGTGAATGCAGACGCTTGCATCGATTGCGGCGCTTGCGAGGGTGCTTGCCCCACCGGTGCTATCGCTGCTGAATAATTTCACGGCGAACACTGAAAAAACGCATCAAAAGCAGCAGACCTGTCAAAAGCGGGTCTGCTGCTTTTCTTTCATGCACAATTTTCCCCGATTTTTCCGCCCGATATTTTGGCAGTGGATTTTAGGTGCTGTATATGGAACATTCCACCGAGATTTTGTATAATAGAACAAGAGTCTATTGTTCAGCCGTACACCGCTTTGGCTCAGACGCGCTGCTGCTGGCCCGGTTTTCGGAGCCAAAGCGGGCCTGGCGCGCCGCCGACCTGTGCTCCGGCTGCGGCATCGTAAGCCTGGAATGGCACGACCGGGGCCACCGCGGCCCCTGCCTGGGGCTGGAGCTGCAGCCCGAAGCCAGCGCGCTGCTGGCCGCCGCCTGCACCGAACAGGGCATTGAGCACATCACGCCCGTCTGCGCCGACCTGCGCTCCTTCCGGGAGGGCGAGGGCAGCTACGACCTGTGCGCCTGCAACCCGCCCTATTTCACGGCGGGAGAGCAGGCCGCCGACAGGGCCCGGGCCACAGCCCGCCACGAGACGGACTGCACGCTGGACGATGTCTGCAAATGCGCGTTCCGGCTGCTGAAGGATGGCGGGCGGCTCTCGCTCTGCCACCGGCCTGAGCGGCTGGCCGAGGTGCTGGCAGTCCTGCGGGCCAACCGGCTGGAGCCCAAGCGGCTGGCCTTTGTGAAGAACCGGCCGGATGCCGCCCCCTGGCTGTTTCTGGTGGAAGCACAGAAGAACCGAAAAACAGGGCTGCGGGTCGAGCCGGATGTGCTCATCTCGGCAGGCGCGGCAATGTATGGACGCTGAACCTCTCAAACGCTGCGTGCCAAGTACGGGATGACGGAGAGGTTTTGTACAAATCAAATGGGAGGATACTATGGCAGGTACTCTTTATATTGTTGCCACACCCATCGGCAACCTGGATGACATGCCGCCCCGTGTGGCAGCCACCTTTGGCGCGGCAGATTTTATTGCCGCAGAGGATACCCGCGTGACCATGAAGCTGCTCAACTTTCTGGGGCTGAAAAAGCCGATGGTGAGCTACTACGAGCACGCCCTGCAGAAGGGCGAGGGAATCCTGCGCCGCATTGAGGAAGGCGAGAACTGCGCCCTGTGCAGCGATGCCGGAATGCCCTGTGTGTCGGACCCGGGCGAGGTGATCGTGCGGGACGCGCTGGCCCGGGGCATCAAGGTGGTGCCCGTTCCGGCAGCCTCCGCCTGTGTGACGGCGCTGGCCGTCTCCGGTCAGGACACCTCCCGCTGGGTGTTTGAAGGTTTTCTGCCTGTGAACAAAAAACAGAAGCGGGAGCGGCTGGCCGAGCTGCAGGGGGAAAAGCGGACGGTCATCTTCTACGAAGCGCCCCACAAACTGCGCACCACGCTGGACGACCTGACCGCCGCCTTCGGCCCTGAGCGGAGCATCACCCTCTGCCGGGAGCTGACCAAGCTCCACGAGGAGATCTGGAAAACGACGCTGGGCGAGGCCCAGACCCATTATGCCGAGAATGACCCCCGCGGCGAGTATGTTCTTGTGATGGCCGGTGCGCCCGCCGCCGAAGCCGAAGAAGAACTGACATTGGAGCAGGCCGCCCAGCGGGCGCTGGAACTGACCCGGAACGGCTACGCAGCCTCTGCCGCCGCTAAGGCCGCCGCGCAGGGCACGCCGTATTCCAAGAGTGAAGTGTACAAGCAGCTGCTTGCTTTGCAGGCAGACTGACCTCTCCGTCCATGCTTCGCATTGCCCCCTCTCCTGACAGGTGAGCTGTCGCCGAAGGCGACTGAGAGGTTTAATACGTATAAATAAGGAGGACGTAGTCCCGTGACGAAACTTTTGATCCTGAGCGACAGCCACAACAGCACCAGTGCAGTGGAGCGCATCCTGCACGCAGAAAGCGATGCAACTGCCGTTATCTTTTTGGGAGATGGCCTGCGCGACCTGGAAGAGGCGCTGGCCCTGCACCCCAAAATGAAGGTCTACGCCGTGGCCGGCAACTGCGATTTTGGCGCGTTGGAGCCGCTGGACGGGCTGGCTGCCTTCGATCAGGTGGTCGTTTTCTATACCCATGGTCACATGTATGGTGTAAAATACGATCTGGACACGCTGGCGGATGCCGCCGCCGCCCGCGGTGCTGAGGTGGCATTGTTCGGCCACACCCACAAACCCATCGCCCTCCAGAAAAACGGCGTGTTCCTGTTCAACCCGGGTTCCTGCGGCCGCTGCTACACCGGCCCCAACACCTACGGCGTGATGCTGTTGGACAAGGGCAAGATCACCAGCTTTGCACACAAAGAGGTACCGCAGCAATGAGCATCAATGAGGTGCGTTATCTGCCCGAATGCGGCAGCACCAACGCGTATATGAAAGAGCATTTTGAAGAGTTTGGCCCGGTGGGCGCGGTATACACCACCAACCAGACCGCCGGGCGGGGCCGCCTTGGCCGCACCTGGGTCAACGCCGAGGGCAAGGCGCTGTACTACACAGTCGCCATCCGGGAGCCGCTGGCGCAGCCTGCCACCCTGCCCCTGCTGGCCAGCCTTGCTGTGCGCAGACAGCTGGCCCTGCGCTACGGCGTGGACTGCCAGATCAAGTGGCCCAACGACCTGCTGCTGAACGGCAAAAAGATCGTGGGCATCCTGTGCGAAAGCGTCTGCTACGGCTACCAGCAGCAGGGCCGGGGCATCCTGTGCGGCATTGGCATCAACCTGGCCCAGCCGCAGAGTTATTTTGATGCCGCCGACCTGCCCCATGGCACCTCGCTGGCCCTGCAGGGTGCCGCGATCGATCTGGAGCAGGATCCCGGCTGGCTGGCCGAGGCTTTGACGGATTTCGGCTTTGATCGGCCCCTGTACACCTTTGCGCGGGATGGCTTTGCACCTTTCCGGGAGGAGTACAAGGCCGCCTGTGTCAACATCGGACGGCGGGTGACCTTTGACCTGCCGGACGGCGGGCAGGGAGCAGGCGAGGCCGTGGATGTGGACGAAGAGGGCCGTCTTGTTGTCCGCACCGACAGCGGCGAGGAGCATGTGTTCACCGGCGAGGTCTCCGTGCGCGGCATCTACGGTTCCCTCTGAAACTTGATATAACACAGCGCCCCCGGCAGAGGATCGCTCTGCCGAGGGCGCTGTTTCAGACAAACAAAAGTCCCCTCCGGCGCTTGCGGTACACCGGAGGGGACTTCTGTTTTGGGGTATTGCTTTGGTGTGAGGAGGAATCATGTGCAAGGGAGACGGTTGCGGCCCCGCTCCCTTGTGCTCAAAGTATACCCGATTTCGGCGCAAAAGTCATTACTTTCTTGTGAAATCTTGTGAAAATTCTGTTAAGCTTCGCACGAAATTATTTCGCTCACTCGTTTTCACCTTTTTCCTCTTTCCGCAGGGCTGCGGCATGACGGCGGCCCTCCCCCACATAGTGGGCGGCATTGGCAAGGCTGGCGGCTGCCTGTTCGGGGCTGACCTGCTTGATGATCTTCCCCGGCACCCCCACCACAAGGGAATCGTCCGGGATGATCTTGCCTTCCGGCACCAGCGCACCGGCCCCGATGATGCAGTTTTTACCCACAACACAGTGGTTGAGCAGGGTGGCGTGCATCCCGATCAGGGAACCGTCTCCCACGGTGCACCCGTGGACAAGGGCACAGTGGCCCACGGTCACGTTTTTGCCCAGCGTGACCGCCCCGCCCGGGTCACAGTGGAGTACCGCATTATCCTGCACATTGGTGTTCTCGCCCAGGGTCAGGGTGCCGTCGTCCCCGCGCAGAACCGCACCATACCAGACCGAGGAGCCCGGCCCCAGCACCACATCGCCCAGCACCGTGGCGTTGGGTGCCACGAACACCGCCCCCTCGTCCCGGGGAGCTTTTCCACCAAAAGGCAACAACATTGTGAAAAACCACCTTTCTCTTTTCCGTCATTTATGGTATTCTTTTATATAGTATTTTAGTTTTTGATTCAGGGAAGCCGGGAGCTTCCGTTGGAGGATACGCTTATGCAGAACTCTACTCTCTTCCGCCGGGCGGCGGCCCTGCTGCTGACGGCAGCGCTGGCCCTGGCCCTTGTCCTGCCCGGTCTGGCCGCATACGAAATGCCCATCCAGACCGTGAACGAGGGCGAGTCGGTCTATCTGTTCAACGCGGACATCGACAAGCCCATTCTGGAACAGAACGCGGACCAGCAGCGCTACATTGCCAGCCTGACCAAGATGATGACAGCCCTGCTGTTTCTGGAAAGCGGCAAGGACATGAACGCGGAGATCACCATCCCCGCCAGCCTGACCCAGGAGTTCAAGGATATTCAGAACGCCAACGGCAGCACCATCAACCTGCGCATCGGTGAAACGGTGCGCCGCATCGACCTGCTGTACGGCCTGCTGGTGGCCAGCGCCAACGACGCGGCCAGCGTGATCGCCAGTGATGTTTCGGACGGCGACCTGACCGCCTTTGTGGCCCGGATGAACCAGCGTGCCAAAGAGCTGGGCTGCACCAGCACCAGCTTTACCTGTGTGCACGGCCTGTATGATTACGGCAACGTCTCCTCGGCCCACGATCTGGCCCTGATCGCCAAGGCCTGCGCCGAGAATGAGACCTACATGCAGGTGGCAAACACCCTGAGTTATACCCTGCCTGCCACCAATCTGCACCAGAACGAGCGCACCATCACCTCCACCAACCTGATGCTCAACCCGGAGTACCCCTACTACCGGGATTACATCCGGGGCATGAAGACCGGTTTTACCACCCTGGCGGGCCGGTGCTATGTGACCTTTGCTCAGAAGGATGGCCACACCTACGGGCTGGTGGTGCTGGGTTCTGACCTTGACAACATTTACAGGGAGGCCTCCGAGATCCTGGACTGGGCCTTTGCAAGCTTTTCTGACCGGGAGCTGGTGGACACCGAGACCCCGCTGACCACCGCCCCCCTGAAGAAGTGCCGCTCCTATGAGGAAGTGGAGCTTTACGCTGCCGCGCCGGTCAGCGGCTACGGCCATGCGGACGACAAGGTGACCTTCACCTACAACCTTCAGGAGAACATCTCCGCCACCGTCAAGGACGGAGCTGTCCTTGGCACAGCCACCGTTTATCTGGACGGCTATGAAGTGGGCACGGTAGACCTTGTGACCCATCAGGAATATGTCTCCGACTTTCGCACCGACCTTCAGTCCACGCTTCTCCTGATGGCGGCTCTCATCGTTCTTCTGGCTGTTCTCAGCTTCATCACCCTTGTTGCCGGGGGCGGCTCGCTGAATCTGGGCCGGCGCAGAAAAGCACGGAGAAGATGATCTCACCCTCTCAGTCTCGCTAACGCTCGACAGCTCCCCCGAAGGGGGAGCTTTTTGTTTTGGGCAAAACCCGGCTAAACCTCTCCGTCATTGCTCCGCAATGCCACCTCTCCTAATAGGAGAGGCAAGCCAGCAGCAGCGTAAACCTGGCTCCCCTATTAGGGGAGCTGGCGCGAAGCGCCTGAGAGGTTACAGCCCCCGGAATCTTGTAGCCAGCACACTCAAGGTGATCTTGGGGTTCACCTGCGCACCCAGCCGCTGGATCGCCGCATCGGCGGCTGCAAGGGCCTTGCGGGCGGCATCGCCCTGCACCGGGGCACGGGGGCTGCCGCGCAGCCCTGCGGCCGCTACGGCCCGGAAATCAGCCAGCAGAGCGGCGGCCCCCGCCTTATCCTTTTCGTAAGCTGACAGCAGAACGGCGGCGGCATAGCTGTCCTGCGCGGCCGCTGCTTTGGCGAGGGCAAGCGCCTTGTCCACCTGCGCCCGGCGGGCCTCATCCCGGGCCGCATCCAGCACTGTGCCGATGTGGCCATCGAACAGCTCACTGTACAGGGCGGCATCCTTGCTGTCCACCCCCTGTGCGGTGCAGTAGCGGGCGCAATCGGCGGGGGAGACCGGAGCCACCGCAAAGCTGATGCAGCGGCTCCGGATGGTGGGCAGAACGCCCGCCAGCGAATCCGCCGTCAGCAGAAAAAGCACGCCCTCGGGCGGCTCCTCCATGACCTTCAGCAGGGCGTTGGCCGATTCCTCGTTCATCCGCTCCACATGGTAGAGCAGCACAGCGCGCCCCTCTGCCGAAAGGCTGGTGTTGAAGATCTCGCTGCGCATGGCCGTGACCTGACCGACCAGATACCGCCCGCCGCTGCCCATACCGGTCACGGAGATGGCTTCCCGGACGATGCCGGTCTCGATCTGGCCGCTGTCGCGCTTACCGGCCTTTGCCACGGCACGGCAGCACTCGCCCCGGAGCAGGGCTTCGGCGGGCGCGCCGCCGTTGGGGTAAAGGTAATCCGCCGCCACACAGCGGGCCGCAAACCCGGTCCCCAGCCCCTCTTCGCCCACCAGCAGAACACTGTGGGTCATGCGGCGGCCCCCCAGCATCAGCCGGACGCTGGTCTTTAATTCCGAATTGCCTTCCAGACGATCAATCATCATCTCCGATTTTTCCTCTTCCACTGCTCCCGGCGTACCCAGGCGCGGATGTTATGCCAGGCCTGCGGCCCGAAGAACAGAAGGAAGCCCAGCATACAGAGCAGATAGTTCAGCTTGCCCAGCATCCCCATGCTCAGGAAGCTGAACACCCACAGGGCGGCGGCAAAGATGCCGAAATACTTCACCTTGAGGGGGATGACGAAGAAGAGCAGCACCTGCAGCTCCGGGTAAAGCATGGCAAAGGCCAGCAGGAGGGAGAGGGACAGGCAGTAGGTATCGGCAGAGCCTGTCAGCAGGCAGGCCAGCCACGCGCCTGCCATCCCCAGCAGGACGTAAAGGTTGAAGCGGAAATCACCCCACTCCCGTTCCAGCGCACTGCCGACGAACCAGGTAAAATAGATGCCCAGCACCACGCTGAGCGGCCCGCCGCCCGAAAAAGGCACCAGCACAAAGGTGAACAGCCGCCAGATCTGCCCGGCGAACAGGGCACTGCGGCTCAGGGAGAGATAAAAGGAAATATACTGGTTGACGAACAGTTCAATGGCGTAGACCAGGATCTGGCCGCCGATGAGGATGTTGATGAGGTTGGGAATGCAGAACCGACCGTATTTCCGTTCCAGCTTGGTGATCCAGTTCATAGGCAGAAGCCTCCGTTATTCGTAAAATTTGCGCCCCGTTGGCCGGGAACGCTCTCTTTTTTCATTGTACCATGATTGACAGGGCCATTCAAGGCGAAGGGTGTGAACAAAGGGATCTGGCTGTCTGTTCATCCGAGTGCTAAAACAGCAGGTTGTATCCACTTTTGGTGTATTCAGATGGACTTATCCACTCTTTCCACTGGGTTTTCCACCGGAATTGTGAAAAAAGTCCCGGTTTTCCCACGATGTTTTCCACTTTTTCCACTGAGTTTTCCACATTTTCCTGTGAAGCGGTTTATACATGGTGTATTGTACCGCGCGGATCTTTGCGAAAATCAGGGGAATTATGGGCCTTTGCACCTTTTTTCTGAAAGAAAGTCAAACCCGAAAATTTACTTTTTACAGCGGGCAAAAATCCGCTCGTTGAATTTCTCCCCGTTGGAATGAAGGAGACGGTAGTTTTCCACACCCATTTTCTACAAAAATCGACCTGTGGAAAACAGCGGGAAAACTTGAGTTTTCAACAAAAAGAAACAGCCCTCTCCGTCATCGCTGCGCGCTGCCACCTCTCCCAAAGGGCGAGGCTATGCTGCCTTTATCTCAGACCAGCAATAGGCTCCCCCTTCGGGGGAGCTGGCAAAGCCGTCAGGCTTTGACTGAGAGGGTTGCTCCTATAAAATCAAACGTTACATCATATTCCGGAACACGATCTGCGCGATCTGGAAGTACAGGATCAAGCTGCAGGCATCCACGATGGTGGTGATGAAGGGAGTTGCCATGATGGCCGGGTCCGCACCCAGCTTCTTAGCGGCAAGGGGCAGCATACCGCCCACCAGCTTTGCCAGGATGACGCTGAAGAACAGCGACACGCTGACGACGATGGCGTAGCCCATCACATTGTCATACTGACCGGCAAAGATGAAGGTGTACATCAGGTAGATGCGCAGACCGTTCACCAGGCCCAGCACCGCACCCACGATTGCGGAAACGCGGAGCTCCTTGGCCAGCACCTTGAGGAAATCGGCGGGTTCCACCTCGCCCAGCGCCAGACCGCGCACCATCAGGGTACTGATCTGGTTGCCGCAGTTGCCGGCGGTATCCATCAGCATGGGCATGAAGGAGACCAGCAGGGGCAGGCTCACAAAGGCTTCCTCGTAATGGGTGGTGACCATACCGGTAAAGGTGGCTGACAACATCAGGATCAGCAGCCAGGGGATGCGCTGCTTGGCGTGGGTCCAGACACTGGTGCCAAAATAAGTCGTGGCCTCATCCGCAGGCAGAATGGCGGCCATCTTCTGCATATCCTCGGTGCTCTCATCGGTCAGAACATCGATTGCATCGTCGATGGTGATAATGCCCACAAACATGCCCTCGTTGTCCACAACGGGCATTGCGGTAAAGTCGTAGCGCTGCATCTCACGGGCCACGAACTCCTGATCATCCGTGACCTTCACGGTGACCACGTTGTCGTCCATAATATCGACCAGCGGGGTATCAGGGTCTGCCAGCAGCAGGTCACGGGCAGAGACAACACCCTTCAGGCGGTTGCGCTCCACAACATAGTTGATATAGACGGTCTCGGCGTTCTCGCCCTGCCGCCGGATGGCATCCAGCGCCTGCCGGACATTCATCTCTTTTTTCAGCCGAACATATTCAGGGGTCATCAGGCTGCCGGCCGAGCTCTCGGGGTAGTTCAGCAGCTTGTTCAGGCTCTCGCGGGTCTGCTTGGAGGATTTCTCCAGCACCCGCTTGACCACGCCTGCGGGCATATCCTCCAGCAGGTCGGCAGCATCGTCCAGGCTCATCTCCTCAATGGCGCTGACCAGCTCCACGTCGGAGAAGGCGTTGACCAGGTCATCCCGGGCTTCATCGGACATATAGGCGAAAGCCTCAGTGGCCACTTCCTTTTTCAGCAGGCGGAACACCACCAGACGGTTGTTCTCGTCCAGCTCCTCCAGCAGCTCTGCCAGGTCGGCAGGCTGCTCCTCCTCGGTGACCTCGCGCAGCTTGACGTACTGCTTTTTTACCAGCATCTTGAGCAGGCGGCTCTTGGTCAGCATCTCGGGGTCAGCCTTGACCTCATCGTCCCGGGCTTCCTCTTTCTCGGCTTCCCGGATGTCCTGCTTCAGGTCCTCTGTGGCTTCCTCGTTCAGATCTCTGACCAGCTTCTGGCGCACCTCGTCCGGGATATCAGCGGGCAGCTCCTGCACAGGCAGGGCAGCCTCGGTCAGTTCGTTTTTCTTTTCTTCCATTTCCATTTTGCGTACCTCCTACCGTACTCCGGCGGTTGGTACAGGGCAAAACAAAAAGCGCCGCCAACGGCCCGCATCCACCCTTTGCCAGGGCTTCCACGCGCACAAAGCCGCGCCCTTTCTCCCCGCTGAGAAGTGCCCGAACAGCACCTCTTACCGGGCAAAAAAGGCGAACGCAGCCTGCTCCATGTCCCGTCCTATCGCACCAAAACCGCATCTTCGACTATGATCCGGGTCCATTGTCCTGCGTTCACCTCCTAAAGATCTTTTCCACTTTTTATTATAGCGCCGGCCAAAAGGCCGGTCAACCCTAAATGCACCGAATCAGGCGGGAATTTCCACCAAAACACGCAGAAAGCCCCTTCCAGTGCTTGCGGACCACTGAAAGGGACTTTCTGTTTGGATATTGCCTTGGTGTGAGGAGGAATCATGTACAAGGAATCGGTTGCGGCCCCGGTTCCTTATGTCAGTAGTATAGCACCAAAAGCACGGGTTTGCATGAAAATCCTATGAAGAAATTGTAAAATAGCGAGAAGATATTTTTATCGCACCCTTGACAAAATAGGATATATCGCATATTATAGAAATGGGATATATCCCATAGAGGAGGGCTGCCGCTTGGAATGTTACGATGTAGACTTCTACCATAAGGAGAATGGCGACTGTCCGGTAGATGATTTTCTGGAATCCCTTGACACCAAAATGCGTGCAAAAGTATTGGGCGCTGTCGCACTGCTGGAAGCCAACGGACCACAGCTGCGGGAGCCCTACTCCAAATTTATTGGGGACGGAATTTTTGAGATCCGTGCCAAGCAGAGCAGCAATATCACACGTGTTCTGTATTTCTTTTACATTGGAAAGCGTATTGTTCTGACCAACGGCTTTATCAAGAAAACGCAAAAAACACCACCAGAGGAAATTGCCCTGGCCAAAAAATATCGTGCAGACTATCTTGAACGAAAGGAGAAGATATCGTGAGTGATTTTCGGAATTTTCTCAACAAACAACTGGAAGACCCTGAATTCAAAGCGGAGTGGGAGGCACTTCAGCCAGAGCTTTCGCTGGTACAGGCAATGATCGATGCCCGGAAGGTAAGCGGCCTGACCCAGAAGGAGCTCTCGGAGCGTACCGGCATTGCTCAGGCAGACATCAGCAAGCTGGAAAACGGCAACGCAAATCCCTCTCTGCGGACGCTGCAACGCCTTGCTGCCGGTATGGGAATGCAGGTCAAAATTGAGTTCATTCCTGCTCCCGCAAAATAGTATATGGATGAGAGAACCGCTGTATGGAACATTCCGTACAGCGGTTTCTGTTTCCTTACACAAAAATACGCCCCGTTCACTATAAAGTGAGCGGGGCGCTAAAAACGGATTCGTTTTTGACTGCGGCAAGATCCCTGCAGGGCAGGTCTTATGCAGCAGGCGGAGCAAGGTATCTGTTGCCAGACCTTATGCTCCTGACACACGCGGGGTGTGCTTTCAAGGACCCTCGCGGGCGCTTTGGTATTTCAAACACCCTGCCCGGCGCGGTTCGCGGGCCGCGGCGGGCGAGGGAATGAAATCAGAAGTTTGCACAAATGCTCGTTTGCACGTTCATCATGCTCTGTTCAGGGCGGCGGGGCCGCAGTTTCGCACTGCTGCGTTGCGCAGTAATCGCCAGTGCGGAGCAGCCGCCTTGCGGACTAGGGTGCCGCTACGGCCATTGCCAGCCATTGTTCAGAAAACAGGATTACTTGTACAGCTCGACCAGACGGGTCAGGTGCTCGTAACGATCGTTTGCAACCTGCTCGTTGCGTGCGAACAGAGCCTTTGCACGCTCGGGGAATGCACGGGTCAGGCGGCTGTAACGGGTCTCGTTTGCCAGCAGTGCCTGATACTTCTCGGCAT